>Ga0123334_1000647_pt1 | contig 47293 bp, 39 predicted proteins | sample BiotimSIPDNA_FD_89706 | JGI IMG/M metagenome (GOLD analysis project Ga0123334, IMG submission 89706) | Anaerobic biogas reactor microbial communites from Washington, USA - Biogas_R1 time_0 SIP DNA | ecosystem: Engineered > Bioreactor > Anaerobic > Unclassified | place: Washington, USA...
AATTCCTGAGGGCTGCGGTATTATTGGCCAATCTGGTGAAAAGCAATACGCCATTTCTATTCCATTCTCCGACGATGCATCGGTTGAGAATGCCTGCACCTGTTTGGTTGCCCTTATTGCCATTGGTAAAGACCAAGACCACGTGCTTAACCGGTTCAGCAACTTGCAACCTGTGGCCATGCGCCTCGAAATAAAACAAGGAAAAAACGAGTGTATCGTAATAAACGACTCGTACAATTCGGACCTTAACTCGCTAACAATCGCTCTCGATACCCTAGACCAGCAGGCTAGCCAAGGCTTCCTTTCCAAAACACTTATCCTTTCCGATATCTTTTATTCGCCAAAAACCGATGAAGTGTTGTATGCCGAAGTGGCTGAGTTGGTGCGTTTGCGAATGATGGATCGTTTTATTGGTGTTGGCCCTAATATTTCGAAACAGGCTCATTTGTTTGGCGATAATGCGCACTTTTATGAATCGACCCTTGAATTTCTTAACGAATTGCCGTTGCTTGAGTTTAAGCAAGAAGCCATTTTGCTGAAAGGGTCGCGCGATTTTCAGTTTGATCTGATTGCCACTACATTACAATATAAAGCTCATGAAACCGTGCTCGAAATCGATCTTTCGGCAATGGTACACAATTATAATTACTTCAAGAGCATGCTCAAACCCGATGTAAAAATTATGGCTATGGTCAAAGCTTTTTCATACGGGAGCGGGACTGCCGAAATTGCCCGGGTTCTAGAGTTTCATCATGCCGATTATCTGGCAGTGGCCATTGCCGATGAAGGGGTTACCTTGCGCAACGCCGGAATTAAGATGCCGATTGTGGTGATGAACCCCGAGGAGCATAGTTTCGATTTGATGATAGAACATCAGCTCGAGCCGGTAATTTATTCGCTTCGTTTGCTCGACCAGTTTATTCCGTATGCACACCGAAGTGCCGTAAGTTATTTTCCTGTACATATTAAATTCGATACCGGGATGCGAAGGTTAGGTTTCGATTCGGAAGATGAACTGAAAAAGCTGTTGGCTAAAATTAACAAGACCAACGAGTTGTTTATCAGTTCGGTATTTTCGCATCTTGCAGTGAGCGATGATCCCGATGAAGATGCATACACCCTCATGCAAATTGATCGTTTCGAGCAGTTGGCAGCCGTGGTTCAGGCGGGTTGCGATCATCCTGTTATGCGCCACATCCTTAATTCGTCGGGCATTGAGCGTTTCACCGACAACCAATACGAGATGGTTCGACTGGGCATAGGACTTTATGGAATCAGTGTGGTCAATAAAAAGGCATTGATGAACGTGAGCACGCTGAAAACCACTGTTTCGCAATTACGCATTGTGCGGCCAGGCGATACCATAGGCTACGGACGGAAAGGTGTGGCTATGGGCGATATGGTAATTGCTACCCTGCCAATAGGCTATGCCGATGGGTTTAACCGGCATTTGGGCAACGGGGTGGGAAAAGTGTGGATAAACGGACAGCTTGCCCCGGTAGTTGGTAATATTTGCATGGACATGTGCATGGTTGATGTAACTAATATCGACGTAAAAGAAGGTGACCGGGTAATCGTTTTTGGCAAAGAATTACCAGCATCGGAAATGTCGGAAGCATTGGGAACCATTCCATACGAAATATTCACTTCGGTTTCGCAACGGGTAAAACGGATATATTTCCAGGAGTAAGCATAAATTACCTCATAATTTATTCCAGGATTTAATTTGAAAATCTGCAAAAGTTTGAAGGCTTTTCGGAGCGAGAAACTATTGAATTTTGATGCTTCAAAGGATTATTGACAATTGTTATTAATCGGTTTTACTTCGTCGGGTCAGTTTCCTGTGATTATCAGTATTTTCTTTAAGAATTCTTAAGTTTCGTTACATACTTCGAGCCGAAAAGTACTTTTTTACAAAAAATCATACCTTTGCATGTCATAAAATTTACTAATATTTTAAATGATGAAACGTCAGGAGATCAAAGAAATTTTAAGCTCGGAAGCTTTTGGTAGTACCATTAAAGTAAATGGTTGGGTTCGTACAAAACGCGAAAGCAAAAATGTAAACTTCATTAATTTGAACGATGGAACCGTGATCCACAACCTTCAGATAGTTGCCGATGTAAATAACTTTGATGAAAACATCCTGAAAAAAATCAATACCGGCGCCGCTATTTCAGTAGTGGGCGAACTGGCCGAATCGGGCGGACAACAGCGTGTTGAGCTTATTGCAAAAGAGATTGAAGTGATTGGCGAGGCCGATCCCGATAAGTATCCATTGCAGCCTAAACGTCATTCGCTCGAATTCCTTCGCGAAATTGCTCACCTGCGTATGCGTACCAATACGTTTAGTGCCATATTCCGCATTCGTCATGCCATGATTTATGCGGTTCACACCTTCTTCAACAACAAAGGGTTCTTCAATATGCACACCCCCATCATTACCGCTTCGGATGCCGAAGGTGCGGGCGAAATGTTCCAGGTAACGACACTCGATATGAGCAACCCTCCACGTAACGAAGATGGTTCGATCGACTACAGTCAGGATTTCTTTGGAAAGAAAACCAACCTCACCGTGTCGGGACAGCTCGAAGGTGAACTTGCTGCTATGGCGTTGTCGAAAATTTACACGTTTGGCCCGACGTTTCGTGCCGAAAACTCCAACACTTCGCGCCACTTGGCCGAGTTCTGGATGATTGAGCCTGAAATGGCTTTCTACGATATTAACGACAACATGGATTTGGCCGAGGAATTCCTCAAATACCTTATCCAGTATGCGCTCGACAACTGCATGGACGACCTTGAGTTCCTGAGCCAACGCCTGCAACAAGAAGAAAAGGACAAACCTGCCGACCAGCGCAGCATGGAGTTGATTGAAAAACTACGGTTTGTGGCTAACAACGATTTCATCAGGCTTACTTATACCGAAGCCATCGAGATCCTCGAAAACTCGAAGCACAACCAGAAAGGCAAGTTCCAGTATCCTGTTAAAGGATTTGGCACTGATCTGCAAAGCGAACACGAACGCTACTTAGTTGAAAGCCACTTTAAAAAGCCCGTTATCCTTACCGGTTATCCGGCCAGCATTAAAGCTTTCTACATGAAGCTGAACCCCGATGGGCGTACGGTTGCCGCTATGGACGTACTTTTCCCACAGATTGGCGAAATCATTGGCGGTTCGCAGCGTGAAGAAAATTATGAAGTGTTGGTAGAGAAAATGGAAAAAATGGGCGTTCCAGTTGAAGAGATGAGCTGGTATCTCGACACCCGCCGTTTTGGTTCGGTGCCGCATAGCGGTTTCGGCCTTGGCTTCGAACGGTTGATTACCTTCGTAACTGGCATGGGCAACATCCGCGACGTAATTGCCTTTGCCCGCACACCCAAGAACTGCGAGTTTTAAGAGCTCCGCAGCTTTCCATGGAAGAAAAAACAAGCATCACCATTGGCACGTACAACAAGTGCGCGGTGGCTTTTCAGGATAAGTTCATGAATATGGATTTGTACCATAAAAGTTACGATCGTTTGTGCGAGCGGATTGAAACCGTAAACCCGCGAATTCTTGAGATTGGTTGCGGCCCGGGAAACATTACCCGTTACCTGCTTTCGAAACGTCCCGATTTCGACATCCTTGCTACCGACCTCGCCGAAAAGATGATTGAACTTGCCACAGTAAATGTGCCTCAAACCAAGTTCATGGTGATGGATTGCAGGGAAATCCTTTCAATAAATGAAACGTTTGATGCCATTGTATGCGGCTTTTGCATGCCCTACCTTTCGGATGACGAGTGTGCCAAACTCATTGCCGATATGGCTGCCCTGCTGAACCCCGGAGGAACAGTTTACTTCAGCACGATGGAAGGCGACGATTCACGTTCAGGCTTCGAAACCACCAGTTTCAGTGGCTCTAACGAGGTATATGTCCATTATCATCAATCTGATTTTCTGGAAAAACAATTGGTTCAAAACGGTTTCGAAAACATTGAACTTATCGTGCAGGGATACCCCGAACCCGACGGCGCAATAAGCAATGATTTGATATTTATTGCAACAAGAGGCTAAGAAAGGAAAGGATAACCTTGCTAACCTTTTACTATTGAATTGTAATAGATTGTATTTTAATCTAAAACAAACTCATTTGCTCTATTTTTTTTGGATGAAAGGTTCCAATAATCATAAATGGGTTTTTACTCACATAATGGTGTAATTGTGAAGTGCCAAGATAAAAATATAAATCTTTAGTAATTGCAAAGTCATCGTAATACTTCCTTCGTACATCTTGGCAGGCTTTCAACTCATTCCCATCGTGCCTTCGCAGGCAATTCCAGAATAAGTTGCCGGTTTCCCAATCCTCAATCATTGTCTTACTCTGTTTTCCTTCAATATCCTCATAGATAAATGAAAATTTATAAGGGAGCTTTTTGACTATCTCAAATTTCTTTTCATCGATCGACTGGAAAAGGTTATATTGGCTGAACTGTGCTATCTTGTCTGCGGTCCATTCTCGTTCTTTTTCCTCTTCCCACACAAAATCGATAACTTTAGTTGGTTTAAAAACCGCTAACGAAGTACAACTGGTTTTATCTTTTGCTTCGGCTATCAGTTGGCTTAGATTAGTATAGACTTTTTTCAGGACAATCTTTCTTCGTTCTTCCCATGTTTTTCCATCGGGCTTTATTTCCCCAATTTTTACTATTTCCGTATCGTGCGAAACTGGCCGATAGCTTTCTGGCCTAAAGTCACTTTCGTTTTTGACCAAATCCAATTCGATCCACTCATATTTGGAGTATTGTTGGTCGTATGATTTTTTACGAAATTGAATGGGATAAATCCTGATCCATGTTCCGTCTTCGCGAAACCCGGCAGTACAAACAAGTTCTTCGTACTTTTTTGATATAGCAGGATAAGTCTTAACAGTTATCAGCACTTTAGTTTTCGGCATTATTAAATATGCATTAGTTCATACTTAAAAGAAGGGTGTCTCGTTAAAGCTTCGGCCAAATGTTTTCGATGGCATTGACAAATATTAGCTTCAAAACAGGTCAAAGCAATTCTTTTCTTTTCAATCAACAATTGGATGATGGTTTCTTGATATTCAAGTGTATTTGTCAATGTATCATTTCTATACAAAGAAAATAGTCTGTCGTAATCAGCCTGTGAGTTTAACTCTTGCCTTTTATCGGAATCAATGCCTAATTGGGGAATATGATGATACTCTATTCCAACTCCTGTACAGGCATTTTGTAATTGTGACTTACTAAATCCAAACTTCATACTTAAAGGGTTTTTTCGCACATCGCACAAAACCTTAATGTTGTGGGCGATTAATTTATTAAGGTATTCTTCAAGGCTAATTCCTTCATAACCTATTGTGAAAAGTATTGTTTCATCAGATTTTGGTCGGGCATCAACTATCCTTTGATATTCAGTTTTTGATAGCTTATCTTTTGCGATAATGCTGTTAATAGCAAGTTGAGGATATTTGAGATAGGTTAAATGGATCAATTCATCTCCACTCATATTCCCGTATTGTAATTTTACGCACCTGATAGCTTGACGGTCTTTTTCTTTAAGATCAGGTAAATAGTTCGTTTTATCTATTTTAAACCAAATGTTTCCTTTCAACTCAACCTGTGAATATTTAGCCATAGTTTTGAGGTCGGCAGATGCCTGAAAAGAATAACAGCCATATTTGTAAGGTACAAAATGATATTCAGGCTTCACCTGTTGCTTGCCAAGAAGCATTAAAAGTTTCTGTAAGCTTATCTTGTCAAGTTTATTATCAAAAGCCTCTAGTAGGGCTAATAGTATCTTTCTTCGGTAGTACATGATGCAAATTTAATGTTTATAATAGCTAATTGTTCGTATTGATTTAATTTTTAAACGTCTGGATTCTATATAGACAAATAAAGGAAGGATAATCATTTTTTATTCAATTATTTTTTGAAATGTGTCCTGCTGCAATTGCCATTTCCCCTTTTTACTCAATGAGGAAATTTTTTCGCTTCAATTTCCTATTTTTACGTCATCAAATGAAATAACAATGGCAGGACAAAAACTCTCATTACAGCAAAAGCTGCTTCAAAAGTTATCGCCGCAACAGATTCAAATGATCAAGTTGTTGGAATTACCTGCCATGCAATTAGAACAACGCATCAAAAAAGAACTTGAAGAGAACCCCGTCCTCGAGATCGATAAAACACGTGATGACAGCGATGGCGAACAAGACAGCTCCTCTGATTCATCGGAAAGTGTGGAAAGCGAAATTTCTATTGAAGATTATATCGATAACGAGCCTTCGTATAAATATCGCGCCAACAATTTTTCAAAAGATGATAAGAAAGAGGAGATCCCGTTCTCGATAGGTTCAACGTTTCACGAATACCTTGCGGAACAGCTTGGATTGCTCGATTTGGACGAACAACAGATGATGCTTGCCGAATACATTGTTGGCAATATTGACGAAGATGGATATTTGCGCCGCGAAATAGAATCGATGGTCGACGACCTGGCATTTACTATGAACATAGAAGTCTCAGATCAGGAAATGGCCAAATTGCTCAAAACTGTTCAGGAACTTGACCCCCCAGGAATTGGTGCCCGAGACTTGCGCGAATGCCTTTTGCTTCAATTGGAACGAAAAGAATTCCGTACCGAAGTGGTTGAAAATGCAATTTCGTTATTGCAGAACTATTTCGAAGAATTTACGCGTAAACATTACGACAAAATAATGGCGCGGCTCGATATGGACGAAGACGACCTGCGCGATGCCATTGAGGAAATTGTGCACCTGAACCCTAAGCCGGGCAGCGCATATAGCAATCCGCTCAATCGTGCCGACCAGACCATTGTGCCCGATTTTATCCTCGAAGTGAATGATGGGCAAATGGCTGCTTATCTTACCAAAGGTAATGTTCCCGACTTGAAGATCAGTCGCCATTATGCAAATATGCTTCGGTCGTATAGCGAAAACCGCAAAAATCAGTCGCAAGACCAAAAAGATGCGGTGATGTTTGTAAAACAAAAACTCGATTCGGCAAAATGGTTTATCGATGCCATTAAGCAACGGCACCAAACGCTGCTTATTACCATGAATGCTATTATCGAATATCAAAAAGAATTCTTTACTGATGGCGATGAGACAAAACTCAAGCCGATGATCCTTAAAGATATCGCATTGGCCACCGGCCTTGATATATCAACAATTTCACGGGTTTCGAACAGTAAATATATTCAAACCCATTTTGGAATCTATCCGCTTAAATATTTCTTCTCTGAGTCGATGCAAGACGAGTCAGGCGAAGAGGTTTCGACCCGTAAGATCAAGAAAATCCTTCAGGATGTAATTGATGCCGAAAATAAGCGGAAACCGGTTACTGACGATGCGCTGGCCGATCTTCTCAAGGAAAAAGGCTTTCCAATTGCCCGAAGAACAGTGGCCAAATATCGCGAGCAATTGAATATTCCCGTGGCAAGGTTGCGTAAAGAACTTTAAATAAGAGATGTATTTACGTAGTATCTTTCTTGGTTTTAATCCTCAGGGAAATTGATCCGAAAATAGATTATTTCGTTTTCAATCACTCATAAAACACAAATGGGAATCCTTCGTGTGAAAGATTCCCATTTCGCTTTGGGTATTTTTCTCAAAGTGTCAGGCTACTGTTATAAGCTGGCATATTTTTCCACTTTCATGGATGCTATGCCTTATTCTTTCCGCAAAGCTTTTTATGGCTCTGTTTCCAGAAAGTTCGTTCGCCGAAATAGTTTACTCTTCTTAGCGAAAAGTACTTGCTTCAACTTACCGAACGAAGTGTCGTTTGCTAATCCCACTTTTCACCATGGTGAATTGTTGGTAGGCATTTTCTTTTTCAAGAATTATGCCTGCGGTTTCATATTGTCTTCCGATTTTTTGAAACTGCTGCTTCCGACTCAACCTCTTTATCAGCGTTGCTTCTATGTTGCTCTTGTTACGTGTCACCTTTGTCTGTGGCTTGCTTTGCAGCATAGGTTTCAACGAGAGATGAATTTTACAATGAGTATCATTTTCTGCTGTCGGTTCAATTTTTTACAATCGAACGTGATTTTCAACAAACACGCGTAGGGTTGGGTTACCCCGCTTCCCTTTTTGTGCACCATCGAACGGTTGTTCTTTTTCACATTGCCCTAAAGCGATGCGGATGGCCGGTTCCGGGTAACTACTATTATCAAACTTTTGCGGTTACGATAACAGCTGTTTCGCCAACGAATTGGCGTTGTCCATTTGTCACTGTTGCAAGTGTCATCGTGGTTTCAGTTCCGGTTGTTGTGCTGAATGATTGGTTGACAGAATTTGAAAGAACGGGTCTTTCAGGTTCTAACTTCTGCTCCTCTGCGAGCGGATTGTTCATCCGGTTGATCGGGATTTGGTCCCACCTAAGTTACCTCGTCCGTTTCCTCGTTTTGGGGCGGCTTTTATCGCTCACCTGATATATCAAATGTATATCGCTTTCTGCATAAATCAAATAAAAATCAACCTTTTATATTATTTCTGTTTCAACGTGTTATGAACAGTTTGAGTAAATTTGGTTTGCCCATGCAACCTAAATTATGAAAAAGTCAATACTGAGTTATCAACAGGTGTTAATAACTTTAATCAACAGAAAACCAAAAAATAAGGGTTTTTGTTAACAATCTTTTGAGTAATAATTGGCGAATTTTTCAGAGAAAGGCAAATTTCTGCAACGAAACATCGGGTTTATATTTCGATTTCGCCACGCTGCCGGTTTCTGAAGCGGGTAATTTTGGTGTAACCAACTTCTTTGAGCAGGGATATGGCTTTTTCGAAGTGCCTTGCTACTTGGATGGGCTGATGGGCATCGGAACTGAGAGTTATTGGTATTCCAATTTTACATGCCATTTGAAGTATTTCGCGTTGTGGAAAAAAATCATTACAAGGATGATCTAACCCGCTTGTATTAAGTTCTATAACGACATTAGCTTCTTTGATAATTTTCAGGGTTTCTTCATACAGTGGTGTTTGGTCGGTTTCGGGCCAACACTGCATTTTTTTTATGAGGTCGAAATGCCCGATGATATCAAAAAGCCCAGACTTTGCAGCTTCCTGTATTAACTTGAAGTATTTGTGATACAGTTCATTATTTGTCCATTTGCCATAGAGTGAGGTGTCGGAATCGAAATTCCAGCCATCGATGAAATGCACCGAGCCTATAACATAATCAGCAGGAAAATAGGAAATTACTTGCTTTATCTCTTCTTCACGCCCGCTAAAGAAATCAACTTCAAGGCCGAAGCGTACTTGTACATCTTCCGAAAAATTGTCGCAAAGGTTTTTCAGGTTTTCGCGCAGCACCGGATAGTCTATTTCTTTCACGCACCAATCTACAGGTTCGAGGGTAATGTGATCAGAAAATCCAATTTCAGCCAAATCTTTCTTTCGGGCCACTTCGAGATAGTGCATATAAGAATCTTTCCCGTCGGAAAAATTGGTGTGGATGTGATAATCTACCATGTAACTCATAGCAACTGAAGCATGTGTTGTTTGTCTGAAAAAACCTTTCTAAAAATACATTTTTTCATGGCTGCTTTGCTGAAAAACTACATAATTTTATTCACAGTCCGTTTCATAACATTCAATATTGCTCTTTTGATTTGAATTTTACGTATTTAAATGCTTTTGGGGAATTTTTGAACTGATTGTTTCATGGGGCCACAAAAAATGGCTTTTCCGTTATTGAGGGCGAGTTCGTGGTCGAAAAAATCTGGGATTTCTTCCGGGAAATGGGTTGTCATCACCATGGCACAGTTTGTTTTTTGTGCCACAACTAGCAGCAGTGTTTTCATTCGCAATATAGTAGATCGATCCAAGCCTTGGAAGGGTTCATCGAGTAGAAGGAGAGGGGGGTTCTTAATTAATGTTCGCATTAGCAGCACTACTCGTTGTGCTGAAGTTGATAACTCCCCATAGGTTTTTTCGGCCCAGTCTGTGTCTCCCAACAACGTTAACCATTGTTTGGCCAGCGAAAGTTCATAGCTTGTTGGTTTGGTGAAAAGTCCTTCTGAATCGTACAATCCAGAACAAATTACCTGCAAAGCAGATTGTTTGTCTGGTAAATACTGCTGCAATTCGGGAGATATAAATCCAATTTTTTGTTTAATATTCCAAATCGATTCCCCGCTTCCCCGCTGTTTTCCAAAGAGCATAATGTTGCAGGCATAGGCTTTGGGGTTGTCGGCAAAAATGAGATTGAGTAAACTTGTTTTCCCGGAGCCGTTTCCACCTGAAAGTACCCAGTGTTCACCCGGGCTAACTTTCCAGCTAATATCTTTGAGTATTTCTTTTTCGCCGTACTTCATTGAGACGTTTTTGATCTCAAAAATGTGTTGATATTGAGAATTTTTCCATCGCGGCAATTCGATAATCCCCAGAGGTATGCCTTGTTGTTCTGCCGGTATTTTATCCCGGGTTATTTCTCTTGGATTTTCTTGTTTCTGAAGAAGAATAAAATGTTTTACTGATGGTGGAAAATCTTCTTTCTTTGAGCCGGTCAGTATAATTGTTTGTTCTGTTGCGGCCATTTTGTCGAGCATCTCGGTGAGTAATTCACGAGAAGCATGGTCGAGGCCATTAAACGCATTATCGAGTACCAGTACATCAGGCTTCTGTGATAAGGCACGAATAAGTTCCAGTTTCCGCTGCTCCCCATTCGAAAGGCTAATTACATACTTGTCAATGTGTTGTCCGAAATTGAACATTTCAAGCAAAGGGTCGAGTGACGATTTGTTTTTTTCATACTCCAGCTCTTGTTTTACTGTGGGTACCGAGTCGGGGTCGATGTTGTTCCAGCGTTGTTGCCTGAAAGCTGCAAAACCATTGCGCATTCGAAATGATGACAGGAATGAAACGAATACTTTCTTCAGACCTTCTTTTTCAATAATCTCCCTGCCATGTACTTGTATTTGTCCGGCAATGGCTTTTGCCAGCATTGTTTTGCCTGTCCCGTTAGATCCAATAATACCCAAGGTTTTTCCTTTGGAAATTTTCAGGTTTAGGTCCTTAATAATCTCGTTCGTACGTATCTTTATTGTAGCTTTTTCCCAGACAATCATTGTTTTCAGAGGTTATTGATATACTCAGCAGTTTTTCTCCGGTCGATTTTCATCGAAGCATTTCGTGGAATTTTCTCTACAAAGAGAATTTCTTTTGGGGCTTTGTTTTTCCCGGTAATCTCCGCTATTTGGGATAATAATTTATTGGTATCGATCATTTTTTTTTGTCCTTCAATCAGTAAGATTATTTTATTACCCAATAAACGATCATTTTTTGCTACAATTACAAAATCAGTATCGATAAGTGGGGCTATGACTGCTTCTATTTCTTCAGGGCTGACCTTAATTCCTCCCGAGTTAATGATGTTGTCAATCCGACCAATCCACTTAAAGTGATTAGGTGAAATAACTTCAGATAAATCATTTGTATCTAATGGAATATTGAATATATTTGGAGCTATTATTCGCAAACATCCATTGCTGTTATTTTCAACTTTTATTCCGGGGAGAGTAGTAAAGCAGGAGTCCGGATTATCTCCATTGATTCGTTGAATGGCTATATGTGAGCAGGTTTCTGTCATGCCATAGGTGGCATATATTTCTGTTTCAATGTTCTTTAGGTCTTTTGCCAATGAATGCTCAATGGCAGCCCCGCCCACAATGATTTTTTTTATTCTTTTGATATTTATGCCATTATCAAGCATTTTTCTTAACTGTAAGGGAACTAATGAGCCAAAATCTATATCCGACTGATCTGGAGGTGATGGTAAACTGTTTGGTTCTGAAAGGATTAAATTTAATTTTCCAACTATAGCTCTGACAATCATCATTTTGCCGGCAATGTAACCGACGGGTAAACATAGCCATACTGAATTTTCTGATTGTAGTCCAAAGTATTCGAGCGTTGCATGAGCCGAAGCGGTCATTGCTTTTTTTGTGAGCTGTATTTCTTTTGGAGTGCCTGTACTGCCTGAAGTTTTCTGTCTAATAAATTCCTTATCATTAAACCATTCTATAATGAAACTATAAACAGCATATAAATAGCTTTTTGAATCAATATATCTTAATCTTTCATTTAATTCTTCAAGTGAAATGTTTTCACTGTCAATAGTTATTTTTTTCGCAGGGATAGCATTCATAATCCTTTAATTTTACCCCACTTTTTTGATGTATCATAATATAATTTCTCCCCAACCATAGTTAATGGTGAAGGAATATTGTTGACGAAAAGAAGCCCTGTTCCTAATCCCTGAGGCAAAGTATTTTGTTTTGTAAATGTCCATTGTGCTATCGCGTTGAGGCCAACGTTCGATTCGAGTGCAGAAGTTGCCCACCATCCTATATTGAGTTTTTCTGCAATGGTAATCCATTCTTCGGAAGCAGAAAAACCGCCCAGTAAACTTGGTTTCAGTATAATATACTTAGGATGAATAATTTCCAGTAATTTCTGTTTTTCAATCTTTTCTGCAATGCCAATTAATTCTTCGTCGAGGGCAATTGGAATAGGTGTTGATGCGCACAGGCTGGCCAATGCTTGCCATTGACCTGCTTTTATGGGTTGCTCAATGGAATGAACGTTGAGTTCGGCCAATTCATTGAGAATTTTTGGAGCTGTTTCGGGTGAGAACGCTCCGTTTGCGTCCACCCTTATTGTCAATTCGTTGGCTGGAAATTGCTTGCGTATTTCAGAAATAATCGATCGCTCTGTTTCCCAGCCGATTGAACCGATTTTTAATTTAAGGCAAGTAAATCCGGAATCGATTTTTTCCCCTATTTGTTTGCGAAGATATTCTTCTTTGCCCATCCAAATAAGGCCATTGGTAACAATGCCTGCTTTCCCTTGGGTGAACTCTGATGGGAATAGAATGTGTTCGTTGTTGTTTTTTAATTCAATAAGTGCAGATTCGAGCCCAAATCCAATAGCAGGAAAGCTTCTGCTTATTGATTCTAAAGAAAATTCACCTTCATTTATTTGTCGGCAAATGTTGAGTAATTTTTCTTCAAATCCAGGGCTATCGTCAGCACTTAACCCTTTTAGCAAAGGGCATTCTCCAATGCCTGTACTCTGCCCATCGGTTAGAACAATGAACCAACTATCTTTTTCGGTGTATGCGCCACGCGAAGTAAGAGCTGGTTCATTGAATATTAATTTGTGTTTATTAATTTTAGCTTTCAGCCGCATTAACTAAAGGATTATTCAAACTTAATCCAGTCAATCTCCACTGGATTTTCACTTTTTGAAATTACAAAAAGGTCTTGAATTCCTGCTTTATATTTTTCGAGTTTAGCTGAAATATCTTTCCAGTCGGAAGTTTTGTTTATGTTGAGCTTTGCTAATACGGGTCCGTTTAATGAATTAGCTCTAATTTCCAGCATTCCGTTTTGTTCTGACTTTGCTTTAGCAATTAATGATTTGTAATTATTTTTCAATTCTACTTTGTTAAACCTAACCCAAGCATCTTTTTTTGAGAGTTCTGTTTTCCAACCTAATTTAGTGTTTGTTGAATCAATGAATTCGATTTTTGCTCCCACTTCTGACAATGCTGAATATCGGTCAATTTGGATTTCTTTTTCTGCTTTAGCAATGCCTACAGCTCTCAACGTTGGAATTACTTTTTGGATAGTTCCATCGGCATTGAAGAATAAGCTATCTACTCTGATTGAACGATTTTTGTCGAATTTAGGAGACAAATCGTTATGGTGATAAAAGAGATACCATTGCTTGTTGTACTCAACAATTGAATGGTGGTTAGTCCAGCAGCTAGTTGGTGATTCGTCCATAATAACCCCTGTCATTGTAAAAGGTCCAAGCGGACTTTTCCCGGTTGCATATTCAAGGCGTTCAATTGTGTTTTCAACATGAGGGAAAGTCATATAGTATGTTCCATTACGCTCGAATACCCATGGGCCTTCTTTCATGCCTTTTTGAGGTAAATTTTGAATGACTATTGGCTCAGAATCTAATTCGAGCATGTTTTCTTTCAATTTGGCAACATAGATATTCCCCATTGACCAATAGATATATGCTTGTCCATCTTTGTCAATCAACACATTAGGGTCAATGCCAAAAATTCCTTTTATAGGTTCTTTTTCTGGGCGATAAGGGCCCTCCGGGCGATCGGCAATTGCGACTCCAACCGCGAAGCCTCCTCTGCCGTTAGAGCCGGTTGCTTTTTTATTGGCCGGGAAATAGAAGTAATATTTCCCATTTCTTTCGATGCAGTCGGGTGCCCACATACTATACGTTGTAGAATCAACCCAAGGGGCACTGTACTGGCTGACAATCATCCCATGATCAGTCCATTCGGTAAGGTTTTCCGATGAATAAACGTGGTAGTCTTCCATGCAGAACCAATCCTTTCTACCCGGTTTTTCGGGAGGTGTTGGAATGTCGTGCGAAGGAAATACGTAAACCTTTCCATTAAATACTCTTGCCGATGGGTCGGCAGAAAATTGATCGGTTACGATCGGATTCTGGGCGCTAATTACTTGAGAAAGCGCTACAAGAATTAACATGGTAACAAAAGTTCTCATACGTTGAATTTTAGTGATTTCAATTTTCGTGATATTAAACCTTAAAAATAGAAGAATACTTAAGATTCCATGTCTAAAAATAGATTTATTGAGAATTCAAAATTATAACTTATCCGAAATGTTTGAAAATAACTTCGTTAAGTTATTAGTATTAAGCACTATGGTTTGTTTTTCAATGAAGGTGATTTTCTATTTGATTATGAGACCAATTCCAAACAACAACGAGAACAGGAAGGTGGTTAGTGCCAAATTCTTCAATTCGTTGTTCATGGTTTGCGCATTTTCGTTTTTGTAAACTTTTATGCAATTCCTCAAAAAAAGTGGAATCGTGAGCAGAAAGAGCCACTGGGTTGGAGCAAAATAATAATTCAGTGTGAATGCCACTGAAAGCACAATAGCCGAACCGATAAGAAGCAAATGATACCGCTGGGCAAAAAGCCGGCCCCGCTTTACAGCAAGGGTTTGTTTCCCGGTTTCCCTGTCGTTGTCAATATCTCTCAGGTTGTTGATGTTGAGCACGGCGGTGCTTAAAATGCCAATTACTGCTGCGGGCACCAGCGCCATGTTGTCGAAATACAAAGTATGCAAATAGAACGTTCCGATTACACCAACAGGGCCAAAGAAAACGAAGACAAAAATATCGCCCAAACCTTTGTAACCGTAGGGATTTTTGCCCACCGTGTATTTTAAAGCGGCCCAAATGGCTGCAATTCCCAGGGCAAAGAATAGGGCGATGATCTTCCAGCCAAGAGCGCTGAGCGAAACAATAATAAGCGCAGAGCCAGTTACGAATGAAAAGATTACAAATGCAATGATCATTCGTTTCATAGCCTGCATCGAGACCATTCCGGTGTGTGTAACCCGTTGTGGCCCTACCCGTTTTTCGGTGTCCTTCCCCGAAACGGCATCGCCATAATCGTTGGCTAAATTGGATAGGATTTGAAGAAATACGATGGTTAAGATGGCCAAAATGAACACCTCCCAACGGAAAATGCCTGAACTTTTGGCTAAAAAACTTCCCATTATCGCATTGGCCAACGCCAGAGGAAGCGTGCGCAAACGAAATGCCTGCAACCAGATTTTTATTTGACTCATTTTTATAATGTTCGAATTTTGAAAAAATCAACTAACAAAATTGTAACATACAATTTTGTTAGTTGGTCAATTGGTTGATATCAAGGAAACTTCGGATACTTTTTAAAGTCGGGTTTCCGTTTTTCGAGGAACGCGTGTTTGCCTTCCTGAGCTTCTTCGGTTAAATAATAAAGAAGTGTTGCATTTCCGGCAAACTCTTGTATTCCAATTTGACCATCAAGGTCGGCGTTCATACCTAATTTTAGCATACGCAAAGCCAATGGGCTGTGTTCCTGCATTTTTTGTGCCCAAGCAACCACTTCGTCTTCCAATTGGTCGAGTGGAACCACTTTGTTGACCAAGCCCATTTCCAAGGCTTCGGCGGCTGAGTACTGGCGGCACATGAACCAAATTTCGCGCGCTTTTTTCTGTCCAACCACGCTGGCCAAGTACGATGAACCCAATCCGGCATCGAAGCTACCCACTTTGGGGCCAGTTTGTCCGAAGATGGCGTTCTCGCTGGCAATGCTGATGTCGCAAACCACGTGCAGCACGTGTCCGCCACCAATGGCGTATCCGTTCACCATAGCAATTACAGGCTTTGGCATACTGCGAATTTGCTTTTGCACTTCAAGAATGTTGAGGCGTGGAATGCCGTTTTCGTCGATGTAACCCCCTGTGCCTTTAACGTTTTGGTCGCCGCCCGAGCAAAAAGCTTTGTCGCCCTTACCGGTTATCACAATTACGTTGATGTTGTTGTCTTCGCGGCAAATGCGTAGCGCATCACTCATGTTGTTTACCGTTGTAGGTCTGAACGCATTGCGGACATGCTCGCGGTTGATGGTGATTTTGCCAATCCCGTCGTAATATTCGAAGAAAATATCTTCGTACTCTTTAATTGTTTCCCAATTTCGTGTTGCCATTATTTTTCTTTTAAACTTTTTATACTATTGCTACGAACAAGTGAGGTCATTTGAAGTATCGCTATTTCGTTAAGTTGTTGAATTCTTTCGGTTTGACTTAGACCCTGCCGAATAAGAACGGCATTTATACTTTCAAGGTTCGACAAAATAACTAATTGCTCCAGGGTTGCATAATCTCGAATATTCCCATTCAGATTTTGATTGTTGATTCGCCAATTTGCAGCTGTGGTTCCAAACAACGCAGCATTCAATAAATCAGCCTTAGATGCATAAACTAAAGAGATTTGTTGTGCAGAGAGTTTTTCTGGTATTAATTTTTCTTTAATCGCATCTGTATGAATAGAATAATTCACTTTTGCTAATGTTCGTTGTAAGTTCCAATCAAGTTTCTGCCGATCGTTTTCTTCATTTTTAAGTCGTTGGAATTCCTTAATCAAGTAAAGTTTGAATTCGGCACTTATTGCCGAACCAAATTCAAACGCAATGTCTTTATGTGCGTAAGTTCCCCCGTATCTTCCTTGTTTTGAATATATTCCTATTGCACTTGTTTTTTCAACCCATTGTGTTGGGCTCAATACAAAAGAAGGTAAACCTGCCTGTGTTTTAAAGTGGTCAAATTCGACCACTTTAAAATTTGGGTTGTATATTTTTTCCCAAGTTCCTAAAAATTCGAGGGTTGTTCTTGTTCTAATCCAGTTTTTTATAATGTCGGCAGCCCTACTTTCATCCGATTTAGCTTTTGCCATATCGGTTATGCATATATAGTCTTCTCCTGAAATTGTTGAAATCGATATTTCAGTATCCAGAACTTCTATTTTATTCGTTTTTGTCATGCCTTTTTTTGGTTATCCAGTTAAATATATCCTTTTATTTTCTGAATATGCGCTTTAAATTGAACTGGGTTTTCGGTATTTGGTGTCTTAATTTCCAATAACGAAGGTCCTTTCTGTTCGATAAATCTTGAATATTGAAGTTGCAGTTCTTGTTGATTTTCAGCTTTTAAATAGTTTACGCCGAAGGCTTGTGCCAATTTCTCTATTTGAACCGGGTGATTAGCTTCCATAAAATCCTCGAAACATTCCTGCTCCGATGGGCCGGGCAGGAGCCTGAAAATGCCGCCACCGCCATTGTTGATCACCACAACGCGCAGGTTTTCCGATAAATTACGGTTCCATAAGGCGTTGGAGTCGTACACAAAACTTAGGTCGCCAAGCAGAACCAAATGCAAATCTTCGGAAACGGTGGCTATTCCACTGGCGGTTGACAAACTGCCATCGATGCCCGAAACGCCGCGGTTGGAATAAACGGCTTTGGCAGTGTGGCAGCTGTACATTTGTGCGTATCGCACAGGCGAGCTGTTGCCCAAATGCAGGGTAGCTTGCTTTGGTAAGTTATTCAAAATGAAGTTAAAAACTGAAGCATCGCAAAATGGAGCTGCACTGAAAAAGGGCGAATCGGCGGCAATACTTTGGTGCATGGCTCGTTGCCAATTTTCGATGAATTGGCTTTCTGATGATTTTCCTACGTGTGCAAATTCACCCAAAATAACAGTCGGATTTACTGTAATGTGGGCTTTTCGGTTTTGATAGGTGTCAATTTCATCTTCTTGCTCGGCAATTCGCCAGTGAATTAAGTTGGATTGCTTTTGTAACCATTGTTTCAACCGTTTCGAAACAACAGGGCCACCAAAAGAAACCAGCAAATCGGGCTGAAATTCTTCCAAGTTGGCTTGCTCCACGCGCATCAACACCCGGTCGAGCGGAGAAATTACGTTTTCTCCTTTCAGGTTCGAAATGGGTTCGGCCAGTATAACGGCTTGATTTTCTTCTGAAAGAAGATTAATCAATTGTTGCAATTCTTCGTTGGGCGTGTTTTGGCCGCAAAGCACCATGCGCCGGTTGGCGTTTTGCCAAGTTTCAACAAAACTGCTTTCAATTTTTTCAGAATGAATGCTTGTGTTTTTTGAAATTGCAAGAAAAGGAGATGGTTGCGGAAGTGCCTCGTATAGCGGCTCCGAAATGGGCACGTTGATTTGCACCGGCCCATGAATACCACTTATGGCCAAGTCAATGATGTTCGAAATTTCTGCATGTTGCTGTTTCAGAACATTTTCACTTTCCAGTGGCCACTTCAGATTGATACTTCCTTTTATGTAGTTGTGGTACACATTTACCTGATGAATCGTCTGATTATCTTGCTGGTCAATTAAATGAGCAGGCCTGTCGGCTGTAATTGCAATCAATGGAACGCGTTGGTAAAAAGCTTCGGCAAGCGCAGGTGCATAATTGAGCACGGCCGTTCCCGAGGTGCAAACTATAGCAACTGGTTTTTGAATTGCCAACGAAATGCCCAGTGCATAAAAAGCTGCAGCACGTTCATCTACAATGCTAAGGCAAGTAAATGCATTGTTGGACGCGAAAAGCCTCGTTAGCGGTGCATTGCGCGAACCCGGCGAAATTACCACGTGCGAAATGCCTTTTTGTTGGCACACCGCAACCAGATCGACAATATGTTGAAGGTGGTGAATCATAAGCATGCAAAGTAACGAAATGTCTTCGATTGGCAATAATGGCAAGAAACCATTTTGCAGGTGTTTTTGTTTCTCAAGATTTATACTTGGAGAAATGTGGTAAAAAAATGGAGATTTCTCCAAGTATAGTATTCCATAAGTGGAGAAATGTGGTTTTTGTTCACTTAAATTTCCACATTTAAAATTTATATTTGGAGAAATGTGGTAAAAAAATGGAGATTTCTCCAAGTATAAAAATATATTCATATCTTTGAGTGTTGAAAATCAGAATAATCATGGAGAGCAAAATTGTTGGTCGTGGGAAAGAGCTGAGAATTATCGACAAGCTTTTATTGTCGGAGAAGGCCGAGTTTCTGGCTGTGTACGGACGAAGGCGAGTGGGCAAGACATTTATGGTGCGCGAATATTTGAAAACTCACATACAATTCGCATTTTCAGGTTCGTACGAAGAAAAAGTTTCGGTTCAGATCGATAATTTTTTTCATGAATACATCCGGCGCACTGGCGGCAAAAAGGAAACGGTTGCTCCACCAAATTGGAATACCGCTTTTCAGTATTTAGCTGATATGTTGTACGAAATGAAGGACAGCTCCACAAAAGTGGTGGTGTTTATCGACGAACTGCCGTGGCTGGATACGCCAAAGTCGGGTTTTGTGCAGGCACTAGAATATTTCTGGAACCAACATGTTTCAACTATGCACCACGTACTTTTGGTGGTTTGTGGTTCGGCCGCTTCGTGGATGCAACTAAAACTTTTCAAGAACAAAGGCGGCCTTTACAACCGCATTACCCGACGAATAAAATTGGAGCCATTTACCTTGTTCGAAACCGAACAGTATTGCAAGAATAGAAAGCTTAAACTCACACGTTATCAGATTATTCAGCTTTATATGGTAATGGGCGGAGTTCCGTTTTATTGGAACGATCTGAGCCAAGGAAAAAGTGCCGAGCAACTGATCGACGAAATTTGTTTCGAATCGACAGGTTTGCTGGCCACCGAATACGATCAACTTTATTATTCACTTTTTAAGAATGCCATAAACCATATTGCTGTTATTGAGGCTTTGGCTAGTCATCCGTATGGGCTTGTTCGAGAGGAACTTCTCAAGAAGTCGGGGTTGCCCGATGGGGGAACTTTTACTCGCACCATCGAAGATTTGTACGAAAGCGGTTTTATTGCCAAGCACCGTCCGTTCGAGAAAAAGGTAAAAGAAACGCAATTTCGTCTGGTTGATATGTATTCGCTTTTCTACCTGAATTTTATAAAAGACAATGTGAAGAACAGGGCGAATACTTGGCAAAAAATAGCCAATCAGCCAAGGTTTGTTTCGTGGAGCGGATATGCGTTCGAGAATATTTGCATTCAGCATAGTGGCCAGATATTGACCAAGTTGGGCATTGCCGGCACGTTTACCGAAATCTCGTCGTGGAGGCACAAGGGCAACGACGAATTACCGGGGGCACAAATCGACATGCTCATCGACCGAAAAGATGGGATGATTAACCTTTGCGAGGCCAAATTCTCGAACAAGGAATTCATTATAGATAAAGAATACATCGCTAAGTTAAGGCAGAAACGAGCTGTTTTTTCGCACGTTACAGGAACGAAAAAGTCGGTAGTTACTACGCTGATAACCACCTATCCGGCAATGCGGAACAATTATTATTTGGAAGAAATCCATTCGGAAGTTACGATGGATGATTTGTTTGTGGAATAAGGCCTTCTGCTAAACTTTGTGAATTACCGAAAGCAGCGTGTCGGCTTTGATTTCGGTTTCGTTCCATTCTTCTTCGGCGTCCGATTCGGAAGTTATGCCGGCACCAATGTACAGGATGAGCCGTTCGTCCATAACCTGCATACAGCGAAGATTGACAAATAGTTGGAGTTTGTCGTCGATGTTTACTGGGCCTAAAAAGCCGGAGTAGTACCCACGTTGGTGCTTTTCAATGTTTTGAATGAAGTCCATGGCCGCTTGCTTTGGAAGGCCACAAACTGCTGGAGTGGGGTGTAGTTCGGAAACAAGTTCGCCCAATTGTTTGCCAACATCGGCCAAATTATAGGTGAAATCGGTGCGGAGGTGCACCAGGTTACCGGCCTTTTTGGTATAGGGTCCGTTTTTTTGAGTGAATTGAATCCCCCTGTTTTCAAAGGTTTCTTCAATATACTGAGTAACTAATTCTTGTTCAATCTGGTCCTTGTGGCTCCAATTTGTAATGTTCAGGTTCTCGTCGTTATATGGTTTTGTGCCTGCCAGCGACACTGCTTCCAATTCGTTTTTGTGCGCACAAAGCAGCGGTTCGGGCGTGGCACCCATCCAAAACTGGCCGCCCACGTTTACCATATACACAAAAGCATTGGTGTAACTGGTGCTTAGTAACTGAAAGATTTCCTTTAGCTTACAGTGATAATTTCGTTCCAAGACCTTGGTGCGCGATAGCACTGTTTTTTTGAATTTATTCTGACGAATGGCTTCAATAATACTTTCGACCTGAATTTTGAATTCTTTCTTCCCAATAACTCCATTTTCGTATATATTTTCCTCTTGCACAGGATGTTGAACCTGTAGTAGCTCGTCGAAATTGAGATAGTTGGTGCTGCTGTACACCAAGTCGGGCTGAATGAAATAGCTTGGAAATTTCTCAGATTTCAGGAATGGAGAAAGGATAAAACCCTTCTGATCAAATAATTCAGAATTGATGGCTGTAGCATTTGACGTAGGGCTTTTTTGCACAACCAATTTAATGGCATCGGAGTGCGGTAATCTGTATGCCGCAAAAATCAAGCGATTGTCGATACAATATTGAAGTGCCTGTAAGAAATTCATTTTTCTGTTTTCTTTTCCACAATGGCATTAGTAACACGGGCCACCGAAATAAGTTTACCGTCTGTGTCGCGAATTTCAACATCCCAAACATGGCTGGTGCGCCCTTGGTGAATGATGGTTGCGCGGGCAATGACCCAACCCTCGCGAATAGACGAAATGTGGTTTCCGGTTACTTGCATCCCAAATACGTTGAACTTTGTGGGATCGACCAAAAACAGCGAGCCGGCACTCCCAACGGTTTCGGCCAAAGCCAGCGAGGCCCCGCCGTGCAAATATCCCATGGGCTGGTGTGTTGGCGAGTGAACGGGCATGCGCGCTTCAACGGTTGTGCCGGTGTAGCCTGTAAACTCGATCCCCAAATGCGAAATGAGCGAGTTTTCGCAGATTTTATTGATTTCTTGTAAGGTCATTTCTGCTTTTATTGATATTGAAAATGTGCATAAGGCCGAAGAAATAACTTTTTGCAACAGTTGTTTCAGCTAAAGCAACAGTTGTCTATGTTTTTTGTTTTTTCTTTTTTGCCGCAGGGAAGAGAACGTTGTTAAGTATCAATCGATATCCCGGAGAATTTGGATAAAGCTTTAATTCTGTTGGAGGGGAGCCAACCTCGTGACTATAATCTTCGGGGTCATGACCTCCGTAAAAGGTCCATGTTCCGTTACCCATTTCACCATGAATGTAACGGGCTTCGTTAGCCGCTTTGTTTTCACCCATTACGAGTACTTCGGGTTTAAGGAATTCTTTGTGGTAAGCGGTTGTTTGCCCCAAGAACCCTTTTACAATTTTGGTGTGGTTTTGGCAAAGCATTGTAGGTACAGGGTCCCATTTAGCCGAAAAATCGAATAAGGTAAAGTAGTCTGACTGCATGCTTATCTTTCGAGTTCTGGCATCAACATCGATGTTTGAAAATTCGTACTCGTAAGGGTCCTTTTCAACGGTGAAATTCTGGAAAGCAAAGCAACGTGTAAAATCAAGGTGCTCGTTGAAGTTGGCAGCTGCAGGATCACCGTCGTACATTGATTCGCAAACGTCGGTGTTTTCTGCTGAGAGGGCAATATCGTATGTGTCGGTAGCAGCACACATGGCAAATAGGAAGCCTCCGTTAAGAACGTAATTTTTGATTGTTTTTGAAACTACCAGTTTCATTTCAGAAACTTTCAGAAAGCCAAGTTTTTGTGCTAATTGTTGATTGGTACGGACTTCTTCCTGATACCAGGGCATGTGTTGGTAGTTGCGGAAAAACTTTCCAAATTGTCCGGTAAAATCTTCGTGGTGAAGGTGTAACCAATCATATTCGCTTAGTTTTCCGTCGAGAATTTCTTCATCGTAAATAATGTCGTATGGAATTTCGGCATACGTGAGCACCAGCGTTACGGCATCGTCCCAGGGCTGTTTGTTAGGCGGTGAATACACGGCAATTTTTGGTGCTTTTTGCATCAGTATTACATCCATATTAACCGAAGGGCTTGAAATTTCTTCGACTATCAGGTTTGCCTGCCCATCGGCAATTACTTCATAATTTACACCACGTATAAGGCATTCGTTTTCAATCTCCTGTATTTGTGGCAACATAAAACTTCCGCCGCGGTAGTTCAGCAGCCATTTCACTTCGACAGCGCGTTGTAACGACCAGAAGGCAATTCCGTATGCTTTGAGGTGATTTTTCTGGGCGTTATCCATTGGGATGAGCAAGGATGCGCTTCGCGTGTTCAGGCTTAGTAATATGCCTATGATTATCAGGGTAATTGTTCTTATCATTCTAAAATGGTATATCATCTGTTGAACTCTCAAACGGGTTTCCAACGGGTATCGAAAAAGCAGGAGGGTTGAAATTACCTCCTCTGTCTTCGTTCATCTTTGAGCTGAAAGTCTGCATCGCCATTGGGTCGAAGTCGGATGGGTATTCTTCAAGGTCGACAAACCGCGCCAGTTCTTTTCTGAATGAAAGCCTTACGTCGCCAACAGCCCCGTTACGGTGTTTTGCTATAATGATCTCGGCAACATTCCGCAGGGAGTTTCCTTCATCATCTTCGGTAATTCCATAATATTCAGGGCGGTGAATAAATATTACCATGTCGGCATCTTGCTCAATAGCACCTGACTCACGAAGGTCTGAAAGCTGGGGTCTTTTTCCTTCGCGCGATTCAACAGAACGGTTTAACTGAGATAGTGCAATTATCGGTATATCAAGTTCCTTTGCAATTGCTTTCAATGAACGGGAGATCATACTAACTTCCTGTTCGCGGCTGCCCCGGTTATCGCCTCCGGCGGTCATCAGCTGGAGGTAGTCGACCAGTACAATACCAATATCTTGTTGCATTTTCAGTCGGCGGCATTTGGCCCTGAGTTCAAAGATGGAAAGGGCAGGAGTGTCGTCGATAAAAACTGGGGCTTCGTCGAGCCTGCGTATGGCTTTGTTGAGCCGGTCCCAATCGTCGCCTTCGAGGTTCCCCTTTTTAATTTTGTCAGAACCAAGTTCCGATTCTGAGGCAATCATACGGTTTACCAACTGAATGGAAGACATTTCGAGTGAGAATATGGCTACTGGTTTGTTGAATTCAACGGCCATATTTCGTGCCATTGACAGCACAAAAGCTGTTTTACCCATTGCAGGTCGTGCCGCAATAATTATTAAGTCGGTTTTTTGCCAGCCTGAGGTAATACGGTCAACTTTCGAAAACCCAGACGGAATGCCCGACAAACCATCTTTTCGCTTGCTGGCTTCTTCAATCAGCTGTACGGCTTCTTTCAGGATGGGCTTAATGGGTTGGGTTTCTTTTTTGATGTTCCCTTCCGATATTTTGAAAATAGCCGATTCTGCTTCGTTAATCAGCTCGTCTACGTCTTTGGTGTCGTCGTATGCATTGACTTGTATTTCGGAACACGAACGGATTAACTCACGCTGAATATGCTTTTGGGCAATAATTCTTGCATGAAATTCGAGGTGTGCTGCCGAAGCTACTTTGCTGGTTAGTTGGGTTATATATAATGGGCCTCCTACTTTTTCGAGCAGTCCGCGGTTTTTAAGTTCTTGGGTAACAATAAGCAGGTCGACTGGCTGATCTCTCATCGAAAGGTCTTTTATCACCTTGAATATTTCGCGGTGCTCTTCTTTATAAAAGCTTTCTTCGGTAAGTAAATCTGCTATTCCAATGAATGCTTCGCGTTCGAGCATCAATGCTCCGAGCACTGCTTCTTCAACATCGACTGCCTGGGGTGGGATTTTCCCGTATTGGGCATTTATTTCTTCGATTGTAGCCTTTGTATTTCGTTTTGATGTGGTAGCCATACAATTAAAATTTATCCCTCCTTATTTAGGTGGACATCAAATTTATGAATTTTACCCTTTAAGCGAGGGCTTTGTTGAATATTAATTTATGCCTGTTTTTGCAAATCGTATTCAATTACCTGACTTACAATGTCGCCAAGGTTTAATCCCATAGCGTTTAATTGTTGTGGTATGAAGCTGGTTTCGGTCATGCCTGGTATGGTGTTTACCTCCAGAAAATAGAACTCGTTGTTTTTCAATATATAATCGATTCTGACGATTCCGTGGCACCCGATAAGTTTGTAAAGCTTAACGGTCAAATCCTGGCATTCTTTAATTTTTTCTGCAGGAATCCTTGCCGGTGTAATTTCTGTGGCTCCCCCAATATTATATTTCGAATTGTAATCGAAAAAGTCTCCTCCAGGTATTACTTCGGTAGGAAGGAACGGTGTTATTTTACCATTAAGGTCACAAACACCAACGGCAAGTTCCATCCCATCAACAAATTCTTCAACAAGGCAATCGTTGCTTTCGGCAAATGCAGCTTCAATGGCTGGCAAAATTTGTTCTTCGGATTTTACTTTCGTAACACCAAAGCTCGACCCCCCAGCACTGGGTTTCACAAAGAGGGGGAAGCCAAATTTATTGGACAATTGTTTGGTATCTATTTTGTCGCCGCGTTTGAAATATTCCGCTTTGGCCATTTTTATACCAAAAGCCCGGAGAAAATTGTCGCAATAAAACTTGTGAAATGTAAGAGCCGATGCGTAAACACCTGTGGCTGAGTAAGGTATTTTAAGCAAATCGAAATATCCTTGCAGAACTCCATCTTCGCCAGGTGTACCATGAATCATGATAAAGGCATAGTCGATCTTGATTTTTTCCCCATTGATTTCGAAACTGAAATCGCTCTTGTTAATGGGAGAAACAAGTTCTTCACCGTTCATTACGTGCCACTCATCGTGCCTCATACGTATCAGCCAAGGGGTAAATTTGGCAGTGTCGATATGGTTGAAAATGTTACGTCCGCTTTTTATACTTACTACGTATTCCGAAGAATCGCCACCCCAAATTACAGCTATATTTTTTTTCATTGTGTGTACTTTTTTACGCACCAAAAATAGAAAAGTTATTGCCTTATACCGATGAAAAAATCAAAATATTCAAACCATGGATAATGCATTTCTACCGTATTCACTTTTGTTCAATTTCGATGATCTGCGGGTTTACATTCCATCCCGAAACCGAAATCTTTGCTTTCCGTTCTGAAATGATAGCTGTAGGAACTGAAATTTCTACCTTTTTCTGATCGGCGGCAATCAGGGTAACATAGTTGTCGGAAAACAGTGACGGGACTATCCATTCGTTGTTTTCATCCAAGAGTTTAAGCTCAACAAAAAAGGCAATCGTTTCCGAAGTATTCCGAATATTTAACGAGATAATCGTTTCTTCGGCTTCTTTACGGGTAGTATATTCCGTAGGTAAGTCGATGTTTTTAAGCAAATTGAAATGCGTGTAATCGGGATATTCTTTCATTGGGGTTGTATACCAATTACTGTTTTCCCAGTCAAATATTTCTTTTTTGTTGCTCAGCCAGTAAACATTGTCAGCTATTAATATGCCTTTTGCATTGAAAAGCTCAAGTTTTAACAGCGAAGTAGATTTGTTTGCCGGTAACTTGCCAATAACTATTGGTTTGCCAGGTTCGGCATCAACCATAACTGATTTGGAAAATTGTGGGGTAGAGTTTAAATCGTACAACGTAATATTTGCCTTTAACCCTTTTGCCGGGACAAGGGTTTCGTTCGATAGTACAATTGAACTGTCTCCATAATTATAAATCAATTGAATAGGTTCCAGTGCCTTTTTAACCCCATAATATGCGGGTGTGGGAACCAGATAAAAATCAATTAGTTGCCAGTAAAGCGAAGGCCATGCAGAGTTTAACATCCACTGAATTATTCCGGTTGTATTGGGGCGGTTTACCCTAAATGCTTCAAACATGGCCCGGATAGCCTCATAGTTTACCATGTGACTTTTTAGCAAGAAATCGTCGAAGTTTTTTGGTTTACCCCAGAGGGCACTAACAACCTCGTTGTTAAGGCTCATACTGTTCATCGCCGCATCTGACGTTGTGCAATGGGCATCCCAGGCTGATGATAAAGGCCATTTGTTTTCAGGCGAAATAAACCTGTTTACCGATTCTTTGACTGGAATCTGGCATCCGGGGCCGGTTTCGGTATTAAACCCGTATGCTCCGCCGTTCAGGGTGTCGAGGTACCAATACGAGGGGAAGACGTATTCGTAAGGCCCGTTCATTTTCATTCCGGTGGGGCCAGAGAGCTCGCTTTTCCGGTTCGATGCGGCACCTAACCAGGGGCGGTTATCGATTTCTTCAAAAAGAGCGATGTATTTTTTTTCGAGTGAGGGACGGGGTAACATGTCGCTTCCGGTAAGCCAAACGAAAATTGAAGGGTGGTTGCGAAGCCAAAGTATTTGGTCGCGCATATACCTGATTATTAAATCAATTTCTGCTTCAGTTTTAATTCCTCCAAATTCATCACAAGGTTTGCCCAGATAATTTTCCCATTCCCATTGGCAGCTCCAGCCTACCATGGCCAGAATTCCGTAACGGTCGCATAAGTCGTAAATGTTTTGCGAAGTCCCCCAAATGTTCTCGAAGCGAATGGTGTTCATTCCCATGTCTTTAACATACTTCACTTGTGCTTCGTTGCTTTCGTTCGTGTTTCGAAGAAAGATATCATCGGTCCAGCCTGCTCCCTTAATCAGAACTTCTTTTCCGTTCAGTTTAAAGCCTCGATGTCCTTTTTCAGTAAAGTAGGTTTCAATTTCCCGTATTCCAAAGGTTACTTTCTCGCTTGCTTTTATCGTGCCGTTTTGAATGAATTCAACGTTCATTGTATAAAGGTTGGCATTTCCTAACCCATTGCACCACCATAGTTTAGGGTTTTTTAGGTGGAGGGCTTCCTGTGTTTCAGGGCTTAGGGTTATTGTTCGTTTCTCGCCTGCCGACAAAGAAACCGGGTAAACCAGTGACATTCCTTCGGTAGATATCTTTAAGTTACCTGTTATTGGTTTTCGGCTGATGTTTTTTAATTCAGTTCCTACGGTGAGCCACGCTTCTTCGAGCGTTTCGGTATTTACTTTGCTGCGGACAACACTGTTTTTCATTTGAACAGCATCAATTTTTTTCACTGTCACTTCACGCCATATTCCCATGCTTTCGTCAAGCGGACGGGGATTCCAGTCAACAAAGCCTAGTCCGAAATTTCCCGGCTGTTGCCTGAATACTTCAAGGGCTAAGGTGTTTGTTCCATCAATAATGTGCTGACTAATATCGAATTCAAAACGGCAGAAGCTTCCATGCACTTCATCTTTCTGTGCTATATTTTTTCCATTTAGCCATATATTTGCACTGTAGCTAATCCCATCGAGTTGCAGCAACCACATAATCCCTGCTTCCGGTTTTTCAGCCTCAAAAGTGGTGCGATACCACCACGAAGAGTCAAATATCGACTTGTCTGCTTTGTAATAATTGTCATCAATGAAAAGATTGGCATACTTTTCTTGGGTTGATAATATGCCCATAACTGTTGATGGAACGTGGGCATCAATCCAGTCGTGGGTATTATATTCTGCCTTAGAAATTGCTTGTCCTGAGGCTTTTGTCTTTGCCGATTCTTGTATTTTCCAATTTTCTGTCAGCATGAATGATTGTTCTCCCGAGTTTCGGTTTGTTGTACAACTTGTTACTAAGGTAGTCACAATCAGTGTAAAAAGGAGTAGCTCACTTTTCATTTCTGTCGATATTGAATTATCCTCTAAACTTAGCAGAATTTATAATAAGAAATTCAGGGCCGATAAAAAAATAGAAGAAGGGTGAGTTTGTTTATTCCTCAGGACGCGACGAGGTGTATATGCGCCATTTTTCAATAAGTTGCTTCATGTCGTCGGCAAGTTCTGATTCAAAATACATTTCTTCGCCTGTGGCTGGATGAATAAACCCCAGCGATTTGGCATGCAAGGCCTGGCGCGGGCAAATTGAAAAACAGTTTTGTACAAATTGCTTGTACTTTGTAAAGGTGGTTCCCCTGAGGATTTCGTTACCGCCGTAAGTTGCATCGTTAAAAAGCGGGTGCCCCAGGTGTTTCATATGTACCCTGATTTGATGTGTCCGGCCGGTTTCGAGCCTGCATTCGACTAAGCAGACATAACCCAGTTTTTCGAGGATAGAGTAATGGGTAACAGCATGTTTGCCATGCTCGCCATCGGGAAAAACGGTAAAAACCTGTCGGTTTTTCGGACTGCGGCCAATGTTCCCGGTTACGGTGCCTTCATCTTGAGTTGGAATTCCCCAAATGAGTGCCTGATAAGCCCGTTTGGTCGTTTTATTGTAGAATTGCATTGACAGGTGCAACTTAGCCTGTTCGGTTTTTGCAACCACCAGCAGCCCTGAAGTATCTTTATCAATACGATGTACCAGCCCCGGGCGCGGGTCTTCTGAATTGAACAGGGGCAGTCCTTTGAAACGGTATGCAAGAGCGTTGACAAGTGTCCCGGTGTAGTTCCCGTGTCCTGGGTGAACAACCAGCCCGGCAGGTTTGTTGACAACCAATAAGTGCTCATCTTCATATACCACATTAAGCGGGATATCTTCAGCAATAATTTTAAGTTCTCTTTTGGGGTAGTCGAGAACAATGGTGATAATATCGTTGGGTTTAACTTTATAGCTTGATTTAACAGGTTGTCCGTTAGCCATAATACAACCCGCGTCAGACGCAGCCTGGATACGGTTACGCGACGTACCTTCCATGCGGTTGACCAGAAATTTATCTATCCGGAGCATCTTTTGCCCGGGGTCTACTTCGTAACGGAAATGCTCGAATAACCCGCCGTCTTCGTTCTCGTCAATTTCGTCAAAAATCTCCTGAGTCATCGAAAAGGGTATCTGATTCTGCGGTAGGGTTTAATTTTTCTTCGTCGATAGTAAGCCATAAATCAACCGATGATCCCAATTCAATAAACTCGGTTTTCAACGGGTCGGGCAATTGCTTCCATACCTTGGCATTCAGCGAATCGGAAGAAGTTAAAATTGAATTATCGTATACTAAAGCGCCTACACTCAAATTATTATAGAAAAGTATTGATCGGGCACTTTCAATGGTAAGTCCCATCAAAACTGGCAGTTCGGTTTTTTCACCGCTAAGCCCTTTACCTACAATAAGATCGATTGCTGTTCCTTCGGGAATCATCTCCCCTTTAGCCACAACTTTGTTTTTGTAACGTTGCTCAAGAACAAGATTGTAAAATTCTGAAGGCCGGTAGCTTACGTTGCCAACTTTTAACCCTATGTTTTCGAGCCTGCTTTGTGCTTCTCGCAACGAAACATCGGTTACTTTTGGCATTGGAACCTTTTCGGGAGAAACCGCTGCTAAAGTGAGGTATATGGTTCTTTTTCTTTTAACTTTCGAAGCAGCCGAAGGAAATTGCTCTATTACCGAACCAGGGCGTGCTTCTTCAACATAAATAGAATCGATAATTTCATACCTCAGGTGTTTCTTTTTGGTAATCGAAACGTATTCTTTATGCGACATTCCCTTGTAGTCGGGCACTGCAATTGATTGGTTATGATGGGTGTATACTTTCAGGAAAAGTAAACAGAGATAAGCAAATACAGCAAGGCTAACTATGGCAAGAAGAATGTTAGCCAGTAATGGCTTGGTTTTCAGAAAATCCTTTAGGTTCATTATGCATTATTGTTTGTCGCAAAAATAACGCAGATTTTTGTACCTGAGTTCTTTTTGTCGGTTTTTTATCGGTTGGTACTTTTTCTGGGTGGAGATTTTGGTGACATTTTTATGCAAAAGGCAAATGAGTTACGTGAAACGTAGAGCTTGTTGTTATAAACACAAAAAGGCAAAGAAACCGAATTCCTCACCTTGTGTCTAGATTAAACAAACCGTAGAGAACGATTACCTCTTGTGACGGGGTTCGTCAGATACAGTTAATTTTTTTCTTCCTTTTGCCCTGCGCGAAGCCAATACTTTACGACCATTTGCAGTTGCCATTCTTTCACGGAAACCGTGTTTGTTTTTTCTCTTTCTGGTCGAAGGCTGAAATGTCCTTTTCATCGGTATATATCTTTAATTATTTTCAATTTTTGTTAATCAATAAGAAAGCTTCATTAGATGAGTGCATTTTCCTATCGAAAATCGGACTGCAAAAATAATTGAATTTTTATCGGATTAAAATTTTTTCAAGTTTTTTTTAACAACTTTAACCTGTTTTGCCAAGTGCCTGTATTTAAGGCGATAATATTAAGCCTTTCAGCGATTGTTACAACGGGAGGTAAATTATTTTTTTGGTTTCAAAAAAAGGTTCATCAAAATAAGTTGGAATTTCGGTTATCTCAATCGTTTTTTTAAATGATGCAATTTCTTCTGAAAAATCACCCCCTTTTAAGTAGATTATTCCATTGGGAATGGCATTACTATGCTTCTCGCTTATCAGCTTGCGGGTCATTTTTACAAAATCGGGGAATGCGGTAACTGCCCTACTCACGATAAAATCGAATTTTTCGGGCAGGTTCTCAGCGCGCTCATGAAGTGCTGTGATGTTTTTCAAGCCTAAGGCATTGGCTACTTCATTTACCACTTTTATTTTTTTCCCTATTGAATCGACAAGGGTAAAGTGGGTTTCGGGAAACATAATGGCTAGCGGAATGCCCGGGAAACCTCCGCCGCAGCCAACATCGATAATTTTAGTGCCGTTGGTGAAGCGAACAAGTTTGGCAATAGCCAGCGAATGAAGTACATGCCGAAGGTACAGCTCGTTAATATCCTGCCTTGAAATTACATTGATTTTTGAATTCCATTCAGCATATAGCCCTTCAATTTTCTTAAATTGTTCAATCTGTGAATTTTGCAGGGCTGGAAAATATTTCAGGATTACATCCACTGTCAAATAAGTATACGTTTCAACTGCCAGCAAAGCTAATTCTTTTGTCCTTTTTTTGAAATACCGGCCGAAAGAATTACGGTTCAAGGGTACAGCAATTTGTTAACTTTCCTAAAAGATGCTAATGAATCCCGACGGGTGACCTGTTCAATGTAATTATTTTTAATTTTGTGCGTTTTACAAGCATTATATGGAATACAAACTTTTACATCAATGTTCGGATAGCAAGGCAAGGGCAGGACTTTTTACCACTGACCACGGGCAAATAGAAACGCCTATTTTTATGCCGGTAGGAACAGCCGGATCGGTTAAGGGTATTCATGCCCGGGAACTTGACGAAGATATAAAGGCACAAATTATTCTTGGGAATACCTACCATTTATATTTACGGCCTGGAACAGATATTATTGAGGGCGCTGGAGGCCTTCATAAATTCAATGGATGGCACAAACCTATTCTTACCGACAGCGGTGGATTTCAGGTGTTTTCATTAGGCGACATACGGAAAATTACCGAAGAAGGGGTTCGTTTTCAATCGCATATCGATGGATCGTACCATATTTTCTCGCCCGAAAATTCAATCTCAATACAACGCTCAATTGGAGCCGACATTATCATGGCTTTCGATGAGTGCACCCCAGGTGATGCCGATTATAATTATGCGAAAAAGTCGCTCGAGATGACTCAGCGTTGGCTCGACCGCTGTATGAACCAATTCTCGAAAACGACTCCCAAATATGGATATGAGCAAACCCTTTTCCCAATTGTACAAGGTTGTGTTTACCCCGATTTACGCCAGAGTGCAGCCCGTTTTGTTACCAACTACGAAGCCGATGGCTATGCCATTGGAGGCCTGGCGGTAGGAGAAAAAGAAGACGATATGTACCGGATGATTGAAGTGGTAAATGACGTATTGCCCGAAAACAAACCCAGATATTTAATGGGAGTGGGAACCCCGGTAAACCTTCTCGAAGCCATCGATCGGGGCGTAGACATGTTCGATTGTGTGATGCCTACCCGTAATGGCCGTAATGGAATGCTTTTTACGCAAAAGGGGGTCATAAATATCCGAAACCAAAAGTGGGAAAAAGACTTCACCCCAGTCGACCCTGATGGAACATCTTATGTAGATCACGCATACAGCCGTGCATATCTCAGGCACCTTATTATTTCAAAAGAAATGCTTGGTGCCCAAATTGCCAGCATTCACAACCTGGCTTTTTACCTTTGGCTAGTGGGCGAAGCCCGAAAACGCATTATTGCCGGAGATTTTTCCCAATGGAAAGCACAAATGATACAGCAGTTAAAAACCCGAGTATAAATCATTGATGAAACTTTTCAAGAAATTCGATCTCTACATAATGAAGAAGTTCCTCGGAACGTTCTTCTTTACCATTTTGCTTATGATTTCGATAAGTGTGGTGTTCGATTTGACTGAAAAGATTGATGAATTTATTCAGAACCAAGCTCCGCTGAAAGCTATTATTTTCGATTACTACCTGAATTTTATCCCCTATTTTGCAAACCTTTACAGCAGCTTGTTCCTTTTTATTTCAGTAATTTTCTTTACTTCGAAGTTAGCTTTCAATTCAGAAATTATTGCCTTAATGAGCAGCGGGATAAGTTTTAAACGCTTGCTGGTACCCTATCTCACTTCGGCTTTTGTGGTCTTTTTACTCATGTTGGTATTGGGCCATTTTGTAATTCCTCCGGCAAATAAGGGGATGATCGATTTTAAGTTCACTTATGTGAAAAAGAAATCCACGAATCGTGATAAAAATATCCATCGGCAAATTGAGCCCGATGTATATATTTACATAGAGCGTTATGATGCCTCGAACGACATTGGTCGCAAATTTTCGATCGAGCGTTTCGAGAACGGCAAATTGGTTTCGAAACTTAATTCTGAACACATTCGTTGGAACCGGGAGCGAAACATTTGGACAATTAACAATTATACAATTCGCGACTTAAAAGGAAATACTGAAACGATAACGACCGGGAGTTCCAAAGATACTACATTGGCAATGGTGCCCGAAGAGTTCAAAACCAAGAAAGAAGATGTAGACATAATGAACTATTTCGAATTGAAAGATTTCATTACACAGCAACGCCTGAGAGGGGTAAGTTCCCTCGAAGAGTATGAAATTGAACGGCACCGACGAACTTCTGTTCCATTCTCGGTGTTTATACTCACCATTATAGGTGCTTCGCTCGCTTCGAAAAAAGTGAAGGGCGGCTTGGGGCTGCATCTTGGTTTCGGAATCGCTCTTAGTTTCGCGTATATTTTGTTTCAGCAAATTACCAAAGTTTTTGCCTTAAGTGGCTCGGTTTCCCCGCTAATGGCAAACTGGATTCCAAATATTCTTTTTGCCATAATCGCTTTCTTCATCTATCGGTGGGCTTCCGACTAAAAAATTTAACGTAATAGTTCGAAAAACTTATTTATCGATTTTATAAGATGTTGAAAAACAGTGTTGAATAAAATTAACCTGAATTCCAATTCCGTCTTTTTGTTTTCGGCCGGCATAAAGTGATTATTTTGGTGCCGCAAATTATTCTGATGCTGAACATATTCAGCAGAAGGAAAAAGTGTTCATTAAAACATAATTTATGTCACTCAAAAGAAACATTCAAGATCTTAGACAACGAAAGATTGAAGTTCAGAAAGGCGGCGGCGACGAAGCAATTGAAAAGCAAGTAGCCATGGGCAAACTAACTGCCCGCGAGCGTATCCTTTCAATTCTCGATGAAAACTCATTTCATGAGTACGACCTGTTTGCCCAACACCTTGCGCGTGATTTCGACATGGAAAAAAAGGTACTTCATGGCGATGGGGTAATCATTGGAACCGGAACTATTTATGGTTCACCTGTTTGTATTTATGCCCAAGACTTTACGGTTGCCGGAGGTTCGTTGGGGCTTATGCATGCGCGTAAGATTACCAAAATTATGGACCATGCTTTGAAAATGCGTGTTCCACTCATCGGGATCAACGATTCGGGGGGTGCCCGTATTCAAGAAGGGGTAAATTCACTAGCCGGGTATGGAGAAATATTTTTCCGTAATACACTAGCTTCAGGGGTTATACCTCAATTGTCGGTTATTCTTGGTCCTTGCGCAGGAGGGGCAGTATATTCACCAGCTCTTACCGATTTTGTTTTTGTGGTAGAAAACATTTCAAAAATGTTTATCACAGGGCCTAATGTTATTAAGACAGTTTTAGGCGAAGATATTACAATGGAAGAGTTGGGCGGAGCAAAAGTACATTGCGAAATTGCCGGGAATGCTCATTTCTATGCAAAAAGCGAACAGGAATGCTTCGAGCAAATCAAAAAGCTGATTTCGTATATTCCGCGAAGCAATACCGAAAAAGCTCAAAAGGTTGAGCCCAAAGAACCTTTGAAAAAGTATAAGGCCGAAAATATTGTTCCTGCAAATCCTCGTTATCCTTATGACATTAAAGATGTTATCAAATCGATAACCGACGGGTCTGAGTTTTTCGAAATCATGGAACTCTATGCTCCAAATATTGTAATCGGGTTTGGTCGAATGAATGGCGAAACTTGCGGTTTTGTTGCTAATCAGCCGAAATACCTTGCCGGTGTTCTCGACTGCGACAGCTCCGACAAAGCTGCACGCTTTATCAGGTATTGTGACTCGTTTAATATCCCGATTATCACTCTTGAAGACATGCCAGGGTATCTCCCGGGTGTAGACCAAGAGCACATGGGGGTAATCAGGCATGGGGCTAAAGTGCTTTACGCATACAGCGAAGCAACTGTACCTAAAATTACGGTGATTATTCGCAAAGCCTATGGTGGCGGGTACATCGCCATGAACTCGCGCCACTTGCGTGCCGATTTTGTTTTTGCGTGGCCAACTGCCGAAATTGCAGTAATGGGTCCTGAAGGTGCTGCAAATATTGTTTTCAGAAAAGAAATAATGGAAGCAGCCGATCCAGAAGCAATGCGAAAACAAAAAATAGAAGAGTATAAAGAAAAATTTGCCAATCCGTTTGTTGCTGCAGCTCAAGGCTATATCGACGAGGTTATTGAACCATCAGAAACCCGGTCGATACTTATTCATGCATTAAGCGTTTCAGCTAATAAATCTGTTAGCATGCCAGCTAAAAAGCATGGGATACCACCATTTTAATCTAAAGGCTATGGAACAAGAACTCGACGAAAATTTATTTGGTGAATATCCTTCGCTGTTTACCAGTAGCGGACAATATAAGACACAGCTTACCACAAAATACCAAAACAGGGTTAAGTGGGAGCGGCCTAATCCGTTGATGTTATGTGCTCAAATTCCCGGAACGGTTATCGATGTGTATGTAAAAAACGGACAATCGGTTAAGAAAGGTGAAGTGATCATGCTTCTCGAAGCGATGAAGATGCAAAACCAGATTCTTATGCCTTTCGATGGAAAAATAAAAAATGTGCACGTAAAACCGGATGAGAAAATTGCTAAAAATCACTTGATGATAGAACTTGCATAAAAAAGAGGCCCAACGGCCTCTTTTTTATTTCAATAATTATCCTTAAAATTGCGTGCTTTTCATTGAAAAGAGTCTTAAAAACACCCTAATTTATTCAGTGTTTAGCCCTTAATTATCATTGCCAACGTTGATCCAAATTTTCTATACTTACGTTGTTCTCTTCAGCAATTACAGTGAGCATTAGTATTGGTCATTTTTCGGAACAAATTGGCGTATTAAGCGAGACAATTTATTCTTTATTAAACAAATAAAATTTTGAAAAATGAAAAAATCAATGCTTTCTATGATCCTGCTGCTTGCCATTACAGGTTCATTTATTTTTACCTCTTGCGATAAGGAAGGTTCGTCACCTAAAAGTATATTAATGGGCGAAAAATGGAAACTGAAAGGTTTCGAGACAGACGATGATGATTTTGCTGAAATCTTCAATCTTATGTTTTCGCTCACTAATGCTACTTATGAATTCAAAAAGGATGGTGTTTATGTTGTCACTATGAAGGTCTTATTTGTGACTGAATCGGAAAAAGGAACTTGGAGCATTAGCGACGATGGCAAAGAACTCACTCTCGATGGTGAAGTGTCTGAAATTAAGGAATTAACCAAAAGTGTATTAAAACTGGGACCAAACAAATCACTTATGGGAGATTACGCCGATGGTGATGACGATGTTGAAGCTTTTACCGATTACACTATTGTGTTTGATGCAAAATAAAAACATTCTTAAATAAATGGAATACCCAATTGATGAGATGATTGATAATCACTCGCAATTGGGTTTTCTTATGTAAGGTTGATTACCTAAAGCATTCCTGATGATAAAAATAGTTCTGAAACTGTGTTTTAAGCTCATTCGGAACTTGCTCGAAAATTCCATAAACAGTTGACCCGCTTCCCGACATGGCAGCATACACCGCACCGTTATCAAGCAATGTTTGCTTAATTTTCCCGATTTCAGGGAATATACTGAAAACACTTTCCTCGAACCGGTTAACTACCTTTCCTCCCCACTCTGAAACGGGCATTTTTACGAGCTCTGTTAGCTTCGAACCGGGTAATTCCGGTTTCACTCCGGCATAAGCTTGCGCTGTAGATACTGCGCAAGGAGGTTTCACCAATACAAGCCAATTGCCTTTCAGGCTTAAATCGATGGGTGAGAATATATTTCCTCTTCCTTCAGCAAAAACCGGCTTGTTCTGGATGAAAAAAGCGCAATCGCTGCCCAATTGCGATGCATAATTTTCTAATTTCTCTGTATCGATGTTTAAATTGAAGAGGGCATTAAGTCCTTTTAACGTGTATGCCCCATCGGCCGATCCACCACCAAGGCCCGCTCCGGTGGGAATTTGCTTGTGCAAGTGAAAGCTTACCGGCGGCAACGAAAAATCATTCTTTAAGAGACGATATGCTTTCAAAACCAAGTTATTGTTCGGATCATCGACAATATCTATCCCGGAAAGGGTAAGGCAAGGTGTTGCCGAAACATTCATTTCCAGGATGTCTGAAAGCGATAAGGGATAAAAAACCGTTTCGATATCATGAAAGCCATCGTCTCTTTTCCTAACGACTTCGAGCCCGATATTTATTTTTGCATTGGGATAACAAATCATACGCACACTTGTAAAACAAGGTGAAAGAAAGAAAAAAAACCAATGAAAAGGAAATAATCTTTAGGAATGATTGAACCCTGAATAAAAAATGAACAAATTACTGCTCTTTTACTTCGTTCTTACTTCTCTTTTTTAGCTCCGAAGCGTATGCAATCCCTACTGCGATAATGAACACTCCGAGGGCAACAAGTATGTATACCATAGTTTAAGTTTTTAGTTTTCGAATCAAATGTAATATACATAAATATAATAATCAATAGTTTATGCCAATATTGGCAAAAAATATATTATTTCATACTTATTTCTACTAAAAACGCTTCAATCGGATTAATAGTATGTTACAAACATTTTTTAACAAAACCAGGTGCAATATTCAATTAACGGGAATCAAAGAAACTGCTCCCGAATTAATTTTCTTATATTTCGAAAATTTTCGTGATGGCTACGTCGCTATCAATATTTATTGGTCAGGGCTCACCTGTTTTGCTGGCGTAAGTCGATGAAAAAGAAAACAAAAGAATAGATATTATTATAATAATACGTTGAATGAAAGCGATGAATATTGCCATATTGGGATGTGGAACCGTGGGCGGGGGCGTAGCCCAAATTGTGTTAGAGCTTCAGGAAAGCTTAAAAGAAAGGGCTTCAACTAGTATCTGCTTGAAAAAAATTGTAGAACTGGAACCTGCAAAAGCTTCAGAGCGCTTTTCAATACCCTTATCCTACTTTTGTGGCAATGGCAGCAACTTAACCCCGGCTGAGGCTAATCAGCATATCGATGATATTATTGCGTCTTCAGAGATCGACCTTGTGATTGAAACCATCGGCGGAAAGAGCGATTTTGTTCACGATTTGTGTTTGCGGGTAATCAATTCGGGAAAACATTTGGTTACAGCCAACAAAGCCCTGCTTGCCGAACGGGGAAAAGATATCTTCGAAGCTGCTGAAAAAATGAATGTTAAAATTGGATTTGAAGCCGCGGTTTGTGGATCAATACCCATCATAAAAACAATTAAGGAGAGTTTTACCGGCGACAAAGTACTGTCTGTTTCGGGCATAATGAACGGAACCAGCAACTATATCCTTACCCAAATGCAGGGCGAAAAACTCGAATTCGATCAAGCGTTGAAACTGGCCCAGCAAAACGGGTATGCCGAAGCAGACCCTTCGCTCGATATCAATGGGGGAGATGCAAGGCATAAATTACTGTTGCTTATAAAACTCGCTTTTGGAATTGATGTGGTAAAAGATGAACTCCCTGTTATTGGAATTGAGAATATTACCAAAGAAGATATCGACTTTGCCGACGAAATAGATGCCCGAATTAAGCTAATCTGTTATGCAAAAAAGATCAATGGAGATATTTATGCAACAGTGAGACCTATGCTGGTGAAAAACAGTAATTTCCTGTCAGAAGTAAGTGGTGCCACCAATGCGGTAAGGGTGAACAACAAATATTCAGGGGTGCAAATATTGATCGGTAAAGGAGCCGGATCAACCGAAACTGCCATGTCAATTGTTTCTGATATTGTTTTTATTGCCCGATATGGCGATAAAATTCAAAACTTACCAGTGAAGAAAGAGTACAATTTTGCCGATGCCCGCGAATTTGTTTTCCCTTATCTCATAACTTTCCATACGGGAAATGTGCCCGGGACAACAGGATTTATTGCTACCGCTATCGGTTCTCAGCAGATTAATATAGAAACAGTTAGCCATAACAGGCATGCGGGCGAGAAAGCCATGTTTTCGGTTGCTACTATGCCTTGCACGCTTCGTCAGATTGAAAACGCGATAGAGGCAATAAAAAAGGAACGGCCCGAGATGTTGATGAGCGAACCTAAAATTATGCCGATTTTATACTGAAAAGCACTGTTTCACGGTAAGGGTTTGATGTTTTTATAAGAATTATTCACTTTTCGTTATCTGCATTCCCGCGAATGTATTTTAAACACCAGAGGACGCAAAGGGTTGAGTTTGCCCGTACGAGAGGAGTTGTGCTGGAACGGAGGAATCGTGAATATTTTTTACCAGATAGGCACAGAATAGGTTGTGTCTTCTTTTTCTTCTTTTGGATTACTGTAGATGTCGATATCTACTTCAACTTCATTTAAACCTTTGGTTATGTATTTCTGATAATTCATGGCATCATCGATAAAATCATTTAATTCGAAATCCATCCATATCCGTTCGTTGGTAATTTTTTTTTCAAAAAAGATACAGCCATAATAATTTGGTTGGGTATCGGAAAAATGTTGTTCGTCAAGAATTTCATCGTCTGCTTCGATTTCCAATCTTCCCACTTCGAAATACACCCACCATTTTTTCCAATAATTGCCAGAGCCATAACCTGCCTGAACCATAGGATCGTAAATATTGAGACAAACACACCACTCTTTAATTGTTTCAGGTTGATTGATGGTTTCTATCAAACCTTTAATTTCTTCGGCGTTTTTTCTGTGTAATTCATTCGCATAGGGCAACCCCGCCACAAAATCAACAAAATGTTTTAACGGTTGTAGCTTTTGATAAGTTGAATCATCGACAACCCAATAGACTGGTTTCTTCGTTTTGCCCATTTTATGCCTGTTTGGTTATACGTTTTTCAAATAATCAGACACAAGAGTTACGGATTGAGTATTCAGAAATTTATTGATCGCCTTGCATTCAAATTTTTCCAATTGCTCATATTCATTTTTGTGAACTTTTAAAAAATCATCTAAAGCATCTTTGCAAAACAAACCCAAAAGCCTCCCGAAATCTTTCTGGGTCACGGTTCCAATTTTGCTAACCACGTTGTTTAAACGGTTTTCTGAAATGAATTTTGTAATCTCTTCGCAAAGCAACTGGGCATCGTCGCTCAACGTTTCTTGCTGGTTAAGTGACGCTTTCAAGAATCCCTTGTCCAGAAAGTTATTGTTTTCTTTCCACCGTTCATTTTTGTTTTTAATTAATACCCGTGAACCATTCTTCAAAAAGCAAGGTTTTGCTGGCCTGATCACCACACCTTCACAAATGTTTTGTTTCAATTCGGGCAACCCAAATTCCTTTGGAATAGTTGATTGAAAATTATTCGGATATTTTAAACAATCGTCAAGCGAACCACAAAACAAAGTTTTTGCATAAAGAAAACCAGTAGTTTCAAATAATTCGTTAATTGTTTCAGTATCTAAATATTGGTCGTGATTTACGAGTATATCAAAAGCATAGAAATCATTATCGGGACTATAATAAATGCCCTTTTGCACAAGAATAGCGGAACTTACTTTCGCAACTTCTGCATGAGGGTAAACACCTCCAAACAACTCTCCAAAAACGGTTACTTGTTCAACATTTGGAACTCTTTTGGAAACGAGTTTGAACAGTTGCAAGATGTTTGATTCATATCTTTTTTGAATACTATTCGAGTTAAAGAATTTTTCGTCATCAAGAATCAATTCTGTTCTTTTCGCCGAAACGATTTGATTTCCATCGGTAATAAAACAAATATTCGCACCATGAACCTTCTCCTGCACAATGTATTCCTGATTTTGAAACCCTTGCTCATTGATTGCATTGATGAAATCGAGTTGATACGAATTTTCAATCGAATTGTATTTTCTAAAATCCATAGTGACTTTTTTTATCGGTATTTTTCAAAAGTATACGGGGATATTGACAACTTATGTCAAAGATGAAATAGAATAAACAATTATTTTTGAAACCATATTCTGCTTTCCCTAACCAAGGAGTAAAAACGATAAGGTTTTTCGTATTCAACAACGTAATTTTTTCTAGTTCTCTTCTACAATCTTTATTTCTTCCTCCGTTAACCCGTACAACGCATACACCATCTGGTCAATCTCTTTGTCGGTGGTGTCAATCTGGTGTTTGATTTCCAATGCTTTTTTCTGTTCCAGCAGGAAGTAGTCTTCCCATTCGGCTTCGTCGGAAAGCGAGAGCTTTATTTTTTTCTTCGCGAGCTCTTTTACGAATACGGGGTAGCTAAGCTGGCATAGGTCGAAAGAGGGGGCATGCCCCCTTGTCGGAGACGGAGACGGAGACGGAGACGAAGACGAAGACGGAACCGCGGAAGAGGAAAAGAAACGCCTCTGTACCGTTCGGTTAAATTTTGCCGCAAGGCTTTGCTGCTCGCCGGTTAGCTTTATACGGCTTGTTGCATATTGCACCAGTGTAGCGGTTTGTTCTTCGTTAGCTTGCGGAACAGGGAAATGCTCGAAATAGACTTTGCGGATTTCACGTGTTCCGCCCAGAAGTTCTGGACAGTTGTGCCAAATCCAAAGTTTTGCCAACGAAGAATTAAATACAGCAGTTAAGAATAACAGTGAAACAGAATCATCTTGTGCTGTAAGAATAAAGCTTTTATCGTTGCTAAAAAAACCGCTTTCATCATACATAAATGGAAACACAGAAGTCATGTTGGGATAGATAATTTTGGGTTTGGCAAATTCAGCGTGATAGCTGATGCTGTCTTGTGTTTCAAACCATTTGCCGCTGGTCTTTTTTCGTGCACCACTTTCGCCGGTTTGTTTCAACCGGTCGTAACCAAAAGAAAGCAAATGTTCTTTGATGGCCGGATAATTTTCAATATCCAGTTTTAAAGATGGAAATGTGCCAATCAGATATTCAAAACCAGTTATGCTATAAGCCGAAATATCCCTGCCTCGTACCATTGGCTTAATGAGTTCAGCACTCTTCGGATCAGCTGCAATTATCTTATCTCGTGTATTTTCATCAATATAGAAAGCATCGTTGTAACCTGTAAGTATTCCCCGATAAATAGAAATTGGCAAATCCTTCAGTTCAACACCTGCCTGTTTCATCTGTTCCAGTTTCAGGGCATCGCCATAAGGCTGAATACTCCATTCGCTTTCGCCAAATTTAGAGGCAGGATAGTCGTACAGATTACCTTCCACCTCTGTCATAAAATCGCCATGATAGGTTTTCCGGTTGAGCGATAAGACTTTTACATTCTCAAGCGGTTCTCTTTTTTGAGTTACAAAAATACAGACATAAGTCGTGGCTTCTTCAAAGAATTGGATGTCGCCAAAGTTCAACATCTGGCGTAACCCAGTTTTCGACAGGAATTTTCGAAGGGGTTTACCGTATGCAACCAACATCCATTTGTTGGGCATAATAAACGATTGCATGCCACCTTTTTTCAGCAGGCTGTAACCACGTTCGGTAAAGAGGCAATAGAGGTCGGCTCCCTTATCGAATGTTTCGTAACCGCAATTGCGGAGTATTTCACTCATTTCGCCCATCGACTGGAGCTGCACGTATGGCGGATTACCAATCACCACATCGAATCCTCCGGTATATTCTGGCCGTAAGGCGTGTTCTTCGGTACAAATGAATTCTTTTTTTAGCGTTTCAATTTCGGGATTAGCAGGCAACCCGTGCTTCGTACGGTTATTGCGTATGTATTCCATCGCGTTCAGATAGTACTCTTGCGAATCAACGATCGTTTTACCAAATTTCTGCGTCCAGAGAGAATGCTGCGTTGCGCCCCTCGCGTTATCGCTATCGGTAGTAATCCCGGAGGCTTCGCTATCCGGCGAGAGAGAAGTCCCGGAGGCATCGGTATTCAGCAGGGGGGCATGCCCAGAACCATCGCTATCCAACAAGGGGGCATGCTCGGAGGCATCGTTATCCGGCAAGAGAGACAAGGGGGCATGCTCGGAGGCATCGATATTCGGCGAGATAGACAAGGGGGCATGCTCGGAGGCATCGATATTCGGCGAGATAGACAAGGGGGCATGCCCCCTTGTTGGAGTAATCCCTGCCACAGTATATCCCTTTGCCAGGTTTCGATTTTTCGCGGTTATAGATTTTATTTTTCCTACTATTCCGGGGAGTTCTTCTTCGGTACAGGCCAGCAGCAGGTGCATGTGATCGCCACACAGGTTATATTCCAGAATGTGCAGCTTGTCGGCCAGTGCTATATCTCGAATGGTTCTGGTGATTATACGTTCGTCGTGTTCGTCGATCCATTCGGCATCGCCTGTTTCAATCTGATAGTTGAACATGCGTTGCGAATACCTCGAGTTGTGTGTTGCCGTAGTAACATGCCATATCTTCTTGTCTTTCTTATGAAAAACAGTTGGGAATTGGGTATTCCAGTCGAAAGCTTTGTTGCCTGCCACCGCGGGATCGTCGATCAGTGAGTTGCCACATTTGATGTTGTTGTTCAGGTCGTTCAACTTGCGGTTGGGCTGGGCGGTACGCAGCCAAAGCGAGAGTTTGGCAATCTCTACGCTCTCTTCGTTCAAATCGACCCCAAAAAGGTTGTTTTCGAGAATGCTCTTTTCAATGTCGCTAAGAATCATTGGAACGCCCAGAAGTTTCGCCTGAAGTTCGTCGATGTAGCGATGTTCGGTAATCAGGAAATCTAACGCCTGATTAAGAAAAGCACCCGAGCCACAAGCCGGGTCGCATATGGTAAGTTGAAGCAACCAGTTTTGATAGGCTTTCAGCTTGTCGTAGAGTTGTTTCCTGTGCAAGGATGCATGCGTCCTTGTCAAGGGGGTATGCCCCCTTGTCGAATATTCTTCTTCTATTATTTGGAGTTCGGCTTTCTTCACGGCGCAAAGCTTCCCAACGGTGTTTTCGACAATGTACTTGGTGATGTATTTTGGAGTGTAAAATACGCCGTCCTTTTTTCGCTTGGAAACCGATTTATTTCCCTCTGTCAAGGGGGCATGTCCCCTTGTCTCTAATTCGTCTAACTCGTTGAGCGAGTTTTCGAAGATGTGGCCAAGAATGTTGACATCGACCTCGCTGGCAAAATCGTATTCCGATAGTTTATAGGTGTGGCGGAATAACAATTCGTCGTCGATAAGAATGGTATCTAAAATCTCGTCGGGTTTAAAGAGTCCGCCGTTGTATGCAAACACATCGTACCGTTTTCCTTTATAACCGGTGTTCAGGTATCCAAAATATTTTTTGAAGCGATCGTAAAGGGGGATTTCAACATCGCGTTCCTGTAAATCTTTCCAATCGGTTAAGATAAGCCGCACCGAATTGGGCGGAAGCAACTGGCGGTCTTCGGCAAAAAGAAGAAACAGAAATCTATCCAACAACTTTTGCGATTTTTTAAAAAGCGTAAGCGAATCGTATTGCGGATTTAGTTGTACCAGATTTTTGTGCAGTTCACGTTTGAACAGCGAATAATCGTTGTACAGTTTTTTGGTGATTGTATCTTCCTGACTTAACGATTCCTCTTTTACTTTTTTGGGAATTCCTTTCTCGATGGACTCGGAAGAAAGGCACAAGTAGAGAATTTCGAAATCGGCTTTTGTAAGGTTGAACAGGTTAAACTCGATGTGTTCAATGGCATTATCGATGTAAAACCGTAGCTTCTCGAAGTTGGAAGTGATCACATACACACAGTCGGGCTGGTTGTTTTTGTAGCCAAACGCCTGAGCTTCAATCTTGCTTAAATCGGTTGTGTTGGTTCCTTTTAGCTCGATAACGGCAATAACCAAGGGGGCATGCTCCCTTGATAGAATTGCGCCGTCGGCTTTTTTGCTGTCCTTGATGTTTTTGTACTCGGTAGTGAGGTTGAAATTTGGCGTTGGGTTAAGCGTGTAGCCCAAGATTTTTACAAACAGTTCGCGTAAAAATCCTTCCTGAAATTGCTCTTCTTTGCTGTTACGGATATTCTCCTGTACACCGGCATTTCCGAAATAGTCTTTAAACTCAAGATATTTTGCATTGATCAGCTCCGGGCTAAGTTGTTTCAGGTATTTCTGTTCTACGGTTTTTTGGAAAAGGGCCATTGTTTTGTTGGTTTGCGGTTAATGCTCAAAAATAATAAAAAAGTATGGGTGTACGGGCAAAAGAATATCATAATTCGACAGGTTCATCGCATGTGCCAAAGTAGTCAAATCCTGCAAGTAACAGCGAACTTTCCGACCAACGAGTGGAAATGCTTAGCTTGCGGGGAACCCACACGAGAGGAGGACTCGTGCAGTAAAAACGGATTACCAGACCAACAAGACATCTGTATTTATTATGATTAAGCAGTGATTTTTGATACTTTTGGTCTCTCAAGAAAAGATACAGATAACTATGTTGAATTATAAGCACTGTATTTTGCTGTTTTTGTTGCTTGTGTCGGCAACGGAATGCTTCTCACAGCGAAACTCTTTAAAATTAGGGGTGTTGGGTGCTGCTGCAGGTGACTTTTCAATTGCGGTTGAGCAGATTATTCATACAACGCATTCGGTGAATTACACCGTTGGCTACTGGAATAACAAAAACTCACTCATCAACTTGGATTATTTTTTCCCTGAAGGCCGTGATCTTTGGTTCCGTGATAAGAGTACAGGCTGGCACGGCGCGGTTGAGATGAGAAACTATTTTAACATTGGCGCTGATTTGAAGAAGAAACTTTTTTATTGGGGGCCTTATTTCCGGCTTTGGAAGGCTGATTTATTGCTAAACGACTTTATTTCCAATGATTTTATTACCAATCAGCAACTTTTCGATGTGGATGCTAAAATAAAGGGTATTGGCTTCGGTGTGCAGTTTGGCTACCATGTACTTCTGACCAACAGGCTGTGGCTCGATTTCTATTTTATGGGCTTTGGGGTCGACTTTGCTTCTATGAAAGCAACGTACAATGCTTTCGGGGTCGACCAATTTGACTATTCGCTTATTGAGAATGACGTGAAAGAGACCTTTTCGCATCAAGCCAAATTCATCAAAAGCAATGTTCATATTCAACATTCTTCCGAATCGCTTTTAATTGATTTGCCGGTAACATTGCCGGTCATAAGGGCCGGTATTAACATTGCCTATGTGTTAGATTAGTTTATTTTTCACTACCAGTCAGCGTTTGACGTTTTTTTAAGTTCAGACCGCTTGTAAACAGTAAAATTGGTATCATCTTATTAAACCACCATTTCTTACTCGCGTGAGCTGAGCGTTGGTGTTTGTCTATTCTATGTTGTTAATCAGTTCATAACTCCGGCCATCGGAATAAGTGTACTTTATTATCCCA
>Ga0123334_1000655_pt1 | contig 47071 bp, 41 predicted proteins | sample BiotimSIPDNA_FD_89706 | JGI IMG/M metagenome (GOLD analysis project Ga0123334, IMG submission 89706) | Anaerobic biogas reactor microbial communites from Washington, USA - Biogas_R1 time_0 SIP DNA | ecosystem: Engineered > Bioreactor > Anaerobic > Unclassified | place: Washington, USA...
GTTGCCGAAGCCATGAAGTGGCAGGGCGTCGCATACTGATTGTAAGCTGACAAAGGCCGGTCTGAAAACAGGCCGGTTTTTCTGTTACTTAAGGCAGTCCGCATGTATAATAGGATCATGGAAGGCAGCTTTCGAAAGGAGCCCGGTGTGCAGATTAAGGTCAATGTGAACGGAAAAGTCCTGGATATAACAGCCAAGGAAGGCTCCCTGCTCATCGACGCCCTGCGCGCAGGCAATGTGGATATCAGCGCCGATTGCGCAGACAGGGGCATCTGCGGTTCATGCAGGGTAAGGTTTCTGACGGGCGCGCCGGACGCCACCGAATGTGATTTTTCCATTTTCACCGAAGAGGAACTGAACAACGGCTGGAGGCTCTCCTGCAAGGCAAGGCTTGCAGGACCCGCCGAAATCGAGCTGCCGGACATCGGGCTGAACCGGGTTCTGCTGGATGACGCCGCAGGCATGCCGGGCGGCGGAACCATCGGCAAGCCGGGTTTTGCGGCGGATATCGGCACAACGACCGTGGTCGTGTATCTGATCGACATGCAAAGCGGCGGGGCAGTCGACAGCGCGGGCGCGATGAACGCGCAGCGCCGCTACGGGGCCGATGTCGCATCGCGCATACACCACGCGATGCTGCACGGCATCGAGCCGCTGCAAAGCGCGATATCTCGGCAGCTCGGCGATATGATCGCAGGGCTTTTGGTAAAACACAGGCTGGATCCGGACGGAAAATATGATATCCTTGCGGTCGGCAACACGGCGATGGCGCACTTTCTGCTCGGCTACGATGTGTCTGGGCTCGGTGCCGCGCCGTTTATGCCGCACAGCCTTGCCCGCGCAAAGCTTGACAGCCGCAAGGCCGGAATCGCCGCGGGCGGCGAGCTGACCGTGATGGAGGGCGTGTCCGGCTACGTCGGCTCCGATATACTCTCGGGCGCGGTGCTGTGCGGAATCGCCGAATCGAAAGGCTACAGGCTGCTGGTCGATATCGGTACGAACGGCGAAATCATGCTCGGCAACAGCCAACAGCTGCTTTGCTGCTCGACGGCGGCAGGCCCGGCGTTCGAGGGCGTCAGCATAAACGCCGGGACAGGCGGTGTGCCCGGCGCGATATCGAGGCTTGTGATCACGCGCAAGGGCGGGGCATTCGGGATACGCTATAAAACCATAGGCGACAAACCGCCGGTCGGTATCTGCGGCTCCGGCGTCATCGACGCGGCCGCGCAGATGCTGCAGACGGGCATCATCGACAGAACCGGCAGGTTTGCCGAAGCATCCGGGGCGATGTCCGGCGTGATCAGGCACAGCGAGCAGAGGGGTTATTATATCGAGCTCGCAAAGGACGGCGGCAAGTCCATATTGTTCACGCAGAGCGATGTGCGCGAGGTGCAGCTTGCAAAGAGCGCGATCGCTTCGGGCATACGGATACTGCTCGACGAGGCCGGGATCGGCTTTGACTCCATTGAACAGGTCTGCCTTGCGGGCGGCTTCGGCAATTATATGGATGTCGAGAGCGCGTTTGCGATAGGACTGCTGCCCAAAGAACTGTCCGGCAGGATCGAGCCGAAGGGGAATACGGCCGGCAGGGGAGCGATAGCGGCGCTCCGCTCGGCGGCATTCCGGGATAAAATGGCGGCGTATGCCCAAAAGGCCCGTTATGTCGAGCTTTCGGGACACAAGGGCTTCCAGGATTATTTTATTGAGAATATGAGGTTCTGAGAATATTGCCGGTGTCATATCGGTTATATAACCTGTGTACATGTTATATCTTCGCACAATCCATGCCCATCGCTTCGGTACTGAAACCGCCCGATGGACGCGATATTGCCTTTGATTCGCAATAGTGGTAAACTTGGAGCTGTAAGGAGCAGATTTTGGACAGCAGGCTTGAGATTTTAAAACAACTTAAGAAAAGCGGACGCAGAATCACGAGGCAGCGCGAGATACTGCTCGACGCGCTTCTTGCGAACCGTCAGAAGATGCTGTCGGCGGCGGAGCTGTATGAAGCGGTCGAGGGGAAAAGAGTGGACCTTGCCACGGTGTACAGAACACTCGACTATTTTGTCGAGGTTGGCATTGCCGAGGCAATTATGGATAAAAGCGGCGCTTGCAGGTATACTTTAAGGGTAAGCTCCCATCACCATCATCTGATATGCGGGGAATGCGGGAAGCTGATCGACATACCGTGCCCGGGCAGCTTCTGGGATGATTTTTGCAGACTCAAGGGTTTCAAAGCTGATACGCATAAGCTCGAAATATACGGCGTATGCTCGAATTGCCAGGAAAAAGACTGATTCAGGAACTATTTAACAAATTCCATTTGACTTCCATACCTTACCGTGATAGACTTTATTGCGAATAATTCTCAATAAGGGGTTTTGCGATGAAGAAAGCAGCTCTATTGGCAATAACGGCGGCTCTATTGCTGGCGCCGGCAGGCTGTGCGCGGCAGGCGGCGGTGCAGGACGGCATCATCGTGGCGGTCGGCATTGTTCCGGAGGCCGCGTTTGTTGACAAGGTTGCAGGCGGATTGGTGGAGGTTGTAACGATGATTCCGCCGGGCATGAGCCCTGAAAATTACGCTGTGTCCTCCTCGGAAATGCAAAAGCTCAGCGATGCCGATGTCTATTTCACGCTCCGGATGCCAGCCGAGCAGGCGGGCATACTGCCCAAGGTTCAGGACTTTAACAGCAGCATCGAAATCGTGGACCTGCGCCGGATTGTCGGGGAGCAATATCCGTTCCTCAAAGCTTCGCACCATCACCATGATGGGGAAGAGCCTGAAGAACAGGAACAAGCCGGTGAAGGCGGGGATGAGCATGAGGATGCTGAACCGGACCCGCACCTGTGGCTTTCCCCAAAGCGCGTAATCGTGATGGTGCTGGCCATTGCCGATAAGCTTTCTGCAATCGACCCGGAAAACGCGGAAACCTATCAAGCCAACGCGGGCGCTTACATTGCGGAGCTCGAAGCGCTGGATTCGGAGATCCGGCAGATAGCAGGCGGCATGGAGAATAGAAAATTTCTGATTTACCACCCGTCCTATGCCTATTTTGCCGACGACTACGGCCTCCAGATGCTTGCGATCGAAGCGCAGGGAAAGCAGGCGACGGCGGCAGAGCTGCGCCGGGTCATAGACGAGGCCAGGGAAAATGACATCACGACCGTGTTCTACCAGGAGGAGTTTGACGACCGTCAGGCACAGACGGTTGCCGACGAAATCGGCGGCAATGTCGCAAAAGTATCGCCTCTTTCGTACGACTATATCGAGAGCCTGCGGGCAATGGCCCAGGCGCTTTCACAATAATTTACTATAAGGGTGTATCGATGGACAGCATCGCATTAAGGGATGTACGCTTCTGCTACGGCGACGTATGCGCCGTGGATAATATCACATTTTCGGTAAAGGACAGGAGCTTTGCCGCTATCGTAGGCCCCAACGGCGGGGGCAAAAGTACGATCATCAAGCTGATCGCGGGCCTCTTAAAGCCTGACAAGGGCACGGTCCAAATCAACGCCGGCCGTAAAGTCGGCTATGTGCCGCAGACGGTGGGCTTCGACCGGTCGTTTCCGGCCACTGTTTACGATTTTATATTGATGGGAACGCTGCCGAGTGCGCTGATGCCCTTTTTCCGGTACGGGCGGGAGCATCACGAAAGGGCGGCGGGTGCCATGAACAGAGTCGGGCTTGCGGGTATGGGAACGCGTAGCATCGAGCAGCTGTCCTCGGGGCAGCTGAAAAAGACGCTGATCGCGAGGGCGCTTGCATCCAGCGCGGACATACTGCTGATGGATGAGCCCGACGAGAGCCTCGACATGCAGAGCGCGCGCTCGCTTTATGAGATACTCGGCAGTTTAAAGTGTGAAAAGACGATCATTGCGGTCAGTCACAGGATGGACGATGTGCTGGACATGGCCGACTGCGCGGTCTATGTCGAGCATGGCGCCCGCTGCTTTGAAAATCCCGGGGAGTTAAAATCCATGCTGATGAATAACAAGAGGCTGATACCATGATAGACGCAATCTTACAGTATACATTCATGAAAAATGCAGTGGCCGCCGCGCTGCTTTCGAGCGTCGTGGCGGGCATCATTGGTGTCATTGCCGTCGAAAAGCGTTTATCGAGCATGGCCGGCGGCATTGCACACGCCGCGTTCGGCGGCATAGGACTCGGTTACCTGCTCGGCTTTGAACCGATATGGGGAGGGCTTACGTTCGCGACGGCTTCTTCGGTATTGATCGGCAAGCTGCCGCAGAATTCGAAGCTGAACGCGGACACGTTGACCGGCATACTCTGGTCGCTCGGCATGGCGCTCGGTATTTTGTTTATATCGCTTGCGCCCGGATATATGCCTGATATGTCGAGTTATCTGTTCGGCGACATACTGTCGGTGTCGACAAGCTCGCTTATGTACATGACCGCCTTTACATGCGTCGTGGTGCTGCTGTTCCTGCTGTTTTTGAACCATTTTACGCTCTATCTGCTGGATGAGCAGTATGCGTCGTCGCAGGGCATCCATACCGGGGTGCTGCGCCTGATCACCTATATCATCATTCCGGTGGGCATCATCGTGATGACGAATGTGGTCGGTATCATACTGACCATAGCGCTGATGACAGTGCCGGCCTCGCTTTCAAAGCTGCTGTTCAAATCCATTGGAAAAGTCGTCATATCCTCGGTCATCGTAAGCGCGCTGCTGAGCCTTGGAGGTATCGCGATATCCTATTATGTTGAAATACCTTCCGGGGCCTGCATCGTCATGCTGTGCGCGGCGAGCTATTTTCTTGCGCTGTTCCTAAAGAAAATACTGACCAAGGCAATCCATAAAGCCAGGGGGCACCGGGAATAGTCCGCACCGTTTCCTACATATGATGGATTGATGCATGCATTTTGCCGTGCTTTTATGGTTCGGCGCGTTTGCATGCAACTTAAGGGAAAGGCAAATGCTGAAGTATGGCTGGAAACGAACGCTTCTCGGCTTTTGGCAAACTGAAAATCATATTACTATTGCTGCTGATCCATGCGGCTTCGTTCTGGTTCTTTTACTTAAAGGGAACGGGGGGAGCTGACACGGCGGCAAAATCGGCGCTCCAGACCTTTACGCTGCTTTTGTTGTCGATACTTTTGGAAGCGCTGCCGTTTGTACTGCTCGGCATACTGATCTCATCGCTGATACAGGTTTTTGTGTCCGAAGAAACCATATTGAGGGTGCTGCCTGAAAACAATTTCCTGCGGCTTGTGCTCGCAGCGCTTTTGGGGCTCGTTTTCCCGGTTTGCGAATGTGCGATCATACCGATTGCGCGCGGGCTGATCAGGAAGGGTATGCCGCCGGGCCCGGCGATCGCATTCATGCTGGCAACGCCGATTGTGAATCCCGTGGTGCTGCTGTCGACCTACAATGCCTTCGGCCGGTCTGTTGAAATGATGCTGCTGCGCGCCGGGATGGGCTTTGCCGCGGCGGTTATCATAGGCTTACTGGCAGGGGGCGCGGACGCGGACGCGGTGCTGAAGAGCTCTGTTGCCTCTTCGGGTTGCGCGCACGGACACCATTGCATCTGCGGGCATGCGCACGGCAGCCATGGCGGGCGCAAAACGGCGCGAGCATTGGCCGGGGAGGTTTTGTCGCACGCCAACAGGGAACTCAGGAGCGTCGGCATGTACCTGATCATCGGCGCGCTGATTGCGTCCTTTATGCAGGTGTTCGTGCCCGCGCAAACGCTGCTGTCGGTCGGGGCCGGGCCGGTCACATCGATCCTTGTGATGATGCTGCTTGCGTTCGTGCTGTCGCTTTGCTCGGAGGCGGACGCATTCATCGCAAGCACGTTCACATCGCACTTTACAGGCGCATCGGTGCTCGCTTTTTTAATCACCGGCCCGATGATCGATCTAAAGAACACCATGATGATGTTCGGCATCTTTAAGGCCGGATTTGCGGTAAAGCTGATACTGTCGATCCTGCTGGTCTGCTTCGGGCTTTCGCTCGCCGTGTCGCTCGTCATGGGAGGCCCGGCATGAACAGAAGGGCTGTTGAAGAACTGCTGTGGCTTTTGGTGCTCGTACTGCTCGATGCACTGCTGTTAAAGTTGCTCGTTGACGGTACAGTCACTGTTTTTTTAAGCCCGCGCATGGTGCCCTTTGTGTGGTTTGCGCTTTCAGCGCTTGCTGCGCTTACGCTGAATCAGCTCGGAAGCGTATGTAAAACGCTTGCGGGCGATCCCGGCCATGCCGGGGAAAGCATCAGGCTGTACAGCTTTGTGTTCCTGATACCGATCTACCTTGCTTTTACCGCGATGCCGGATGCCTTCTCTGCACAGAAGCTTGACAACAGGGCTGTCGATATCGCAGGCGCTGCGCTTGGGCAAACCGCCGGGGATGCTTTGCATGATATGCCTGTACCCGGGAAGGAATCCCAGAGGGCGGCGGCAGGCGGTCTGGCGGCCATGGAACCATGCCTGATTGCGGAAACCGCAATACCGGAAGGCGGCGGGGGGATTCGCGATGATTTTGCGGACTATTTGTACAGGGATCCATCGGAGTTGGACGGCAGCCAAATGACGGTCTGCGGATATGTGTATAAGGATGACGCGTTCCCGGAAAATACGATACTGGTTTCAAGGCTGATGATAAACTGCTGCGCGGCCGACGCCTCGATTGTCGGCTTTCATGTCAGGGTTGCAAACAGCGATGATTTTGTGCAAAATGAATGGGTGCAGGCAACCGGGATTGCCGAAGCGGTGCGCATGGATATCGGCGGAACATTCTACGAGCTGCCGGTGATAAAAGGCGGGGCAGTCTGCAGAATAGATGCTTTTGAAACGCCGTACATCTATCCGTAGCGCAGCCGGAATAATATACTAATAGAAAGCATGGGTTTAACCGATGCTATGCATCCGGTTATAAGGATATGGAACAAATGATATATAAATACGACACGCATGTGCACACAAGCGAGGCCAGCGCCTGCGCATCGCTCAGCGGAGCGGGCTATATAAAACTCTATCAAAAACTCGGATACGACGGCATCATCATAACCGACCATTTCTTCAGCGGGAACACCGCAATACCAAAGGATCTGCCGTGGAACGAGCGCATCGAGCTGTTCTGCAGCGGCTATGAAAGCGCAAAGCGCGAAGGCGACAGGCAGGGTTTTCCGGTATTTTTCGGCTTGGAGACGCGCTTTGACGGCGACGAATACCTGATATACGGCCTTTCAAAGGATTGGCTGCTCGACCACCCGGATATGCCCGGCTGGAGCAGGCGCGAGCAGTTTGAGCGGGTCGACGCGGATGGCGGGCTTGTCGTGCACGCGCATCCGTTCAGGGAGCGCAAATACATACCGGAAATACTGCTGGCGCCGTACCATGTGCATGCGGTCGAGGTCGCAAACTTCGGGAACCCGCCGGAATTTGACGGCAGGGCGTACCACTATGCAAAACACTATGCATTGCCCATGACGGCCGGCAGCGACATCCATTCCGAAGCGATGGCCGGCAAGGGAACCATGGGCGTGAGTTTTGACGAACCGCTTTTGACAATCCATGACTTTGTGTCGCGCGTCAAGGCGGGCAGATGCGGGATTATTGCGCCGAAGGGAAGGTTTCCCGGAAAACCGGACGTGAATTTCGGACTCGGTATAAGGCTGCTGGGTCGTGACGGCCGGGAGGTTGCTCCCACGCCTGAAAACATATTTGGCACACAGCTTTAACGGTAAAAAATTGCAGGATTGTTTTGATGTTTGATTCTGCTGCGGAAATTGTTATAATATTCAAATAATAGATGATTGATAAGCAGGTCATTATGTTACAGAAGGGCGCCAACAATCTGCAGGTTCGTTTTTTTAATAAAAAGAGGATCATGAACCTGCTGTACCAGCGGCAGATGACAAGACAGGATATTGCCAGGGAGCTGTCCCTGAGCCTGCCCACTGTATCCCAGATATTAAAAGAGCTGGAAACCCAGGGCCTGGTTGAAGAAACGGGCGTGCTCGAGTCCTCGGGCGGCAGGAAACCGGCGCTGATATCCATCATATACAACGCGAAATTTTCGGCCGGTGTCGAGATTACCCGGAACCACATACGGTTTGTGGCCATCGATCTTTCCGGCAGCGTGCTTTTCCACAAAAGAATATCCAGCAGGTTTGAAAACAGCGATGAATACTTTGCCGGTTTAAGCAGGCTGTCGAAGGAGATGCTTGATGAGAGCGGCATCGACCAGGACAGGCTGCTCGGCATAGGAATCGCGATACCGGGCGTTGTGCAAAAAAGGCTGGAAATGGTCGAATTCGTACCGACGCTCAATGTTAAAAACCTGCCGGAGCAGAGCATCAACAAACACTTCAATGAACGCATTCTGATTGACAATGACGCAAACCTTGCCGGTTTTGCGGAAATCTGGAACATGCAGCGCTTAAGCGACGCCGTTTTTCTGTCGATCAACAAGGGCGTCGGCGGCGCGGTTATCATTAATGGCAGGATCTACGGCGGGAACAACCGCAGGGCGGGCGAATTCGGGCACATGACCATCGTAAAGGACGGCAAGGAGTGCGCCTGCGGGAAACTGGGCTGCTTTGAGGCGTACTGCTCGACCAATGTGCTTGCCGGCAACGGCGGGGATCTGGCCGATTTCTTCCAGTCCCTTCAGAACGGCGACAGCCGGTGCGCGCAAATCTGGGATGAGTACCTCGGTCATCTGGCCGCGGGCATCAACAGCATACGGATGATGTTTGATACCGACATCATCATAGGCGGCGACATCGACGAATACATCGAGGGTTATCTGGATACGCTCAATGAAAGGCTCAGGGACATCAACACATTTTCGGACAGCACCGGATACCTGCATATCAGCAAATACGGGGCCATGGCCAGCGCAGTCGGGGCCGCGCTGATGCACGTGGACGAATTCCTGAACAAGTAACGCATATAAAATGTCGAAAAATATAAAATAATATGGTTAAAATGCCATTGACTTGCTTATATATAATATGGTAATACTATAATAGTAGATACTTTTATAAAACCAATAAAAAAACTTTCAAAAGGAGTATCATTATGCAGCAGTTTTACAAGGATGTTCCACAGGTCAAGTACGAGGGCAAAAACAGCGACAACCCCTTTGCTTTCAAATACTACAATCCCGGCGAGGTGGTGGGCGGCAAGACCATGAAGGAGCAGCTCAAGTTTGCGCTGAGCTACTGGCATACGCTCGCTGCGGACGGGCTTGATATGTTCGGAGTCGGCACCAGGGACAATACATTCGGCCAGAAGATGGGAACCATCGACCAGGCCAAGGCCAAAGCGGACGCGGGCTTTGAATTTATGCAAAAGCTCGGCATTGAGTACTTCTGCTTCCACGACGCCGATATCGCGCCCCGTGCGGAGACGCTTGCCGAAAGCAACAAGAACCTTGAAATCATGGCCGAGTATATCGCCGGCAAGATGAAGGAAACCGGCATCAAGTGCCTGTGGGGCACCGCCAACTGCTTCGGTCACCCGAGGTATATGCACGGCGCGGCGACATCGCCGAATGCTGACGTGTTCGCCTATGCGGCGGGCCAGATCAAAAGCGCGCTTGAAGTCACCAAGCTGTTCGGCGGAAGCGGCTATGTATTCTGGGGCGGCCGTGAAGGCTATGAGACCCTTTTAAACACGAATATGGCGCTCGAGCTCGACAATCTCGGCAAAATGCTGAACATGTCGGTCGATTACGCCCGCAAGATAGGCTTTACCGGCGACTTCTACATCGAGCCCAAGCCGAAGGAACCCACAAAGCACCAGTACGACTTTGATGCGTCAACGGCCATTCTGTTCCTGAATAAATACGGCCTGGCCAAGGACTTCAAAATGAACATCGAGGCCAACCATGCGACGCTTGCGGGACATACCTTCCAGCATGAGCTGCGCACCGCGGCCGTCAACGGCATGTTCGGCTCCATCGACGCCAACCAGGGCGACATGCTGCTCGGCTGGGATACCGACCAGTTCCCGACCAACGTCTACGACACGGCGCTGTGCATGTACGAAGTTCTGAAGGTAGGCGGATTTACAAACGGCGGTTTGAACTTCGACGCCAAGCAGAGGCGCGGCTCATTTGAACTTAAGGATACGGCCCTTGCCTACATCGCCGGCATGGACGCATTTGCGCTCGGACTGAAAGTGGCATACAAGATGATCCAGGACGGACGCATCGACAAGTTCGTGGCCGACCGCTACAGAAGCTATGAATCCGGCATCGGCGCTCAGATCAAATCCGGCAAGGCCACGCTCGAATCACTGTCGGACTACGCGCTCAAGATGGGCGATGTGAAGGAGATGGAGAGCGGCAGGCAGGAGCTGCTTGAAAACATCATGAACAATATTATGTTTAACCTGTAACCGGAGGTTTTACATGAAATACTTGCTTGGAATAGATATCGGCACATCCGGCACCAAGACGGTGCTGTTCGATGAGAACGGCGCAATCCTGGCGGCCGATACGGTCGAATATCCGATGTACCAGCCCCAGAACGGCTGGGCGGAGCAGGACCCGGAGGATTGGTGGAACGCCACACATACGACCATTAAAAATGTCGTTGCAAAGAGCGGCGTGGATGTCGCGCAGATCGCGGGCATCGGCCTCTCCGGACAGATGCACGGGCTGGTCATGCTCGATGAAAACAACAAAGTGCTGCGGCGGTCGATCATATGGTGCGACCAGCGCACCGCCGCCCAGTGCAAATACATCACCGAAACGATCGGCGCAAAGCGGCTGATCGAAATCACCGCAAACCCGGCGCTGACGGGCTTTACCGCCTCGAAGATCGTCTGGGTGCAGCAGAACGAACCGGACATTTACAAAAAGTGCCGTAAGATACTGCTGCCGAAGGATTATGTACGGTTCATGCTGACCGGCGAGTACGCGACCGAGGTGTCCGACGCTTCGGGCATGCAGTTGCTGGATGTTCCGAACCGATGCTGGTCCGATGAGGTGCTCCAAAAGCTCGGAATCGAAAAGTCGATGCTCGGCAAGGTGTATGAGTCGCCCGAAATCACGGGCGGCGTTACCGAAGCCGCGGCAAAGCTGACCGGCTTAAAGCCCGGCACCCCTGTGGTCGGCGGTGCGGGCGACAATGCGGCGGCCGCCGTCGGCATGGGCGTCGTCAAGGACGGGCTTGCGTTTACGACCATCGGCACATCGGGCGTCGTGTTCGCGCACTCATCCAAGGTCAAGATCGACCCGAAGGGCAGAGTGCATACATTCTGCTGCGCGGTGCCCGGCCAGTGGCATGTGATGGGCGTCGTACAATCGGCGGGGCTTTCGCTGAAGTGGTTCAGGGACAATTTCTGCTCCGAGGAGGTTAAAAAAGCCGAGGAGCTCGGGGTTGACCCGTATGTCGTGATGGACAGGGAAGCCGAGCAGATCAAGCCCGGCTGCGAGAGGCTGCTGTATCTGCCCTATTTAATGGGCGAGCGCACGCCGCACCTGGATGCGGACTGCCGCGGAGTATTCTTCGGTCTGAACGCGATGCACACCCGCGCGCACCTGATCCGCGCCGTCATGGAGGGCGTAGGCTATGCGCTGTGGGACAGCGCGGCGATATTGAAGGGCATGGGCGTGGACATCTGCGACATGATGGCGTGCGGCGGCGGGAGCCGCAGCCCGCTGTGGCGCAAGATGCTCAGCGACATGTACGCCTGCGATGTTTCGACGCTCGCTTCCAGCGAGAGTGCGGCACTGGGCGTGGCGATACTGGCCGGCGTCGGCACCGGGGTATACCCGAGCGTGCAGGAAGCCTGCGCGAAGCTGATCAAGCGCGACAAGCTGCAAAAGCCCGACAGCGAAAACAGCAAGGTGTATCAGGAGTACCACAAGCTGTACGAAAAGCTGTACTTATCGCTGAAGGATGACTATGTGACCCTCTCTAATCTGAAATAGAACCAACTTTAAAAAAGGCAGCGGCAGGGATGATTTCCCCGCCGCTGTTTTTTGTGCGTATTCAAAGCCGGAGGATGCAGGATTTGCGGGCAGACCATACGGGTCGATGCTCCGCTCGACCGGATACCGCTGTTCCTGAAGGACGGCGCGCGGCTGCCGATTCAGGGATAGAAAAAGAAAGGCGGGAACAGGTTTTTACCGCAAGCCATCATTATCTGGTATACCGGGGCTGCCGCACGAATAACCCTTACCCTCGACTCCTCTCCCCGGCCTCTTTTAGTCATTCGGCCATTTAATGGGTATGTAAATGTCCATTTCGCAGTAGTTTTGACTGCACAGGCTGGTATCGACGCGCTCAAAATGATAGCAGTCCGCTTTCTTTTCGCCCGAACCGGCCATCCAGACTGCAAATATCGCCTTGTAAAGATCCTTTAATACCTGATAGGTGATCCGCTCGGGGGCATGGTGGCCCGTATAGGTGAAAACCGCGTAGCACCGGGCCGGTATCCTGAGCCCGTGCATTCCGTCCGGGACGCAGGACAGGTCGGAGACCTCGACGGACGGCTGATACCACGACTGCTCCCTGTCGGGCGTTTCCCGGACATAGCCGTAATAGACGGAGCAGGCGACGGCATTGGGCACCAGCGGCGCTTTGGTAAAGAAAAAATCGGTGCCTAGCTTGTTTGCGGTGGCGTTCTCCAGGTTGTCCGAATCGCTGACCAGGGAGCGTTCGCCGACGATGCAGAACTCCGTTTTGACGATGTATTTCGGCGGGTGGAGCAGGCCGCCACCCATATCGGTCAGTTCCCTGAGATTGTGCTTGTTGGTCAGCAGCACAGTGGCGCCGTAATCCTGCCTGAAGTTGTCCGGGCTGATGTTGAAGTGCTTTTTGAATGCGCGGGAGTAGCTCTGCTGGTATTCAAAACCGTATTCCTGGGCGATATCGAGTATGGTCATGTCCGTTTTCAGCAGCTCGCCTATGCTTTTGGACAGCTTCCTGCTGCGTATGTAATAGACCAGCGGGTAACCGGTCAGTGATTTGAAGATGCGGTGCAGGTAAAATGCCGATATGCCGGTCGCGTTTGAGACATCCTCAAGCGATATCGGTTCCTTTAAGTTGTCCTCGATATAATCTATGACCTGTTTGATCCTGTACAGATTATAATAATTGGTTTGCATTGTTCATCCGGCGTCATTTCATCGCAATATCGGCTATATGCATAATATATTTTCAGTATATAATATTCATTCCTGCAATTCAACCGGATTTCCGCAGGCCGGTTTTCACGCTGCGGGATTGTGCGGGACACTGCTTACATCCGGCATGCAAATTCTGCAATATAATGCAACAATATTGTGCATTTCATAAAACCGTATGCATTGTTATGATATTCATGGAATGCCTTCTATGAGCAGGGATGGTATAATAAGCTATGAACACCATTTTCAGAAATACGGCCGGATATGCCGGATTGACCGCGGCGCTTGCCGCCGCCTTCATGCTTTCCGGCTGCGGCATGAACCGGGAAACAGGTCCCGGGCTTACCCCGCAGCCCGCTGCGGATGAAATTGAAATCACATTCATCAATTCCTGGGGCGGGGTCGACTCCAATGCCGGGACGCTCCAGGCGATATTCGATGACTTCATGCAGGAGAATCCGGGCATCCGGGTCGTCAACGAGTCCATATTCGGCGACGACTTCCTTGTAAAGCTCAAGACCGATTTTACATCGGGCAACGCCCCCGATGTGTTCGGCATATGGCCCGGTTCCGATATCCAGGCGCTCATTGCCGCCGGAAAGGTCGCCGATCTTACCGAGGTTCTGGAGGCCGATCCGGAATGGAAGGCGCTGTTCAGCGAAGAGTCCTTTGCCTTTACCACCGTCGACGGGCATATATACGGGCTGCCCGTCGAGATCATATACGAAGCGCTGTTTCTGAATACCGATATTTTCGACCGGTTCGGCGTCGGGCCGCCGAAGACATACGAGGATCTGTGCGTGCTGGTACGGCTGTTCAAAAACAAGGCCGTTACGCCGATCGCGTACAATTATTTATCGGAGGGCAGCTACATCTACCAGAACATCGTGACCCGGCTCGGCGGCAGGGAAGGCGTCGAAAATTACGGCGAATGCTATATAAGGGGCATGGAGGTCATGAAGGGTTTGTACGATATCTATGCATTCCCGGAAAACGCATACGAGCTGAGCGATTTTGAGCGCAACGAACTGTTCCTGACCGGCAAGGCCGCCATGATCGTGCAGGGATCCTGGTTTACGCGCAACATCTACGAAGCCGGGATGAGCGGCAATGTCGACATCGTGCCGTTCCCGTCGTTTGACAAGGAGAATCCGGACGACTATGAGCTCGTTTACGGCCTGGGCTGCGGTACATTTTATATGAGCCGTAACGCATGGAACGACGAGGCCAAGCGGGAAGCTTCGCTCAAGCTCCTGAGGAAGCTGACTTCGCCCGAGGCCTCGATGATGCTGACATCGGGTTCGGGTTTTATCAGCAGCATCGACATGTCGAGCGTCATGCAGGCCGAGAGCACGATGTACCGGAAGGGCCGCGACCTGATCAACGGTGCGTCCGAACTGGTCCCTCCGCCGGACTCCGTGGTGGACAGAACCGTATGGGACACCGTGATTGTCCCGTCGTTTGTAGATGTATATGAGGGAGACTCCGAGGAGATCAGGGGGATTTGGGCCGAGGCTTTGAGCCTGCTCAAAAATGACTAGCATGAAGTTATTGCTCAAAGACAGCTTGCGTTCATTTATAAGGCATGCCAGGAACATACCCATCAGAAACAAGCTTATCGGGATCATGCTTTTCCAGGTCATACTGCTGACGGCCGCCATCGGCACGGTCAGCTATTCGGCGGCCTCTCGGGCGATCAGGGACAGAGCCGTTGCATACTCCGACGACATATTGTCGATCATGGCCGAGATGATCGACGGCTACAGGAATCGTATGGAGCAGTATTCGAGGGATATATTATCCGATCTGAACATATACAGGGTGCTCGAGCAGTGCGACGGGTATGTCGAGGATGATCAGAACGACGAAGCCGAGCGCCATGCCGTGTATACGGCAGCCCGGCCCGTATACGCGCTTTTCAACACCACGATTTTAAACAGGACCGAGATACAGTCGGTTGCCCTTCTCGACAACTTCGGGCATATATGGGCCAGCGACGACGATAAAAGCAAGGCGTCCCACATCGACAGCCTGCTGACCCGGGAGGTGACCGCCGGCATGTTCGCGCTGGCCTGCAGCCGGGAGGGCCGGCAGGCGGTCTATTTAAAAGCCGACGGCGGTTATGTGGAAAACCTGTTTTTCGTAAGGTCGATTTACAGCCTGGAGGATTATTCGATCCTGGGCATGCTGGTTATACAGGCGGATCTTGATTATCTGGAGAGCTATGTGGACAGTGCGTCGGGCGGCTACGGGCATCAGATCCATCTGTATGCAGGCGGCGGGGAACTGATACTTCCCACATCGGGCGTAGACGAATATATTATCAGTGAGGCAAACAGTTTTCTGGATCAGAGGACACAGTGGATCATCGATTATCAAAGCAATGCGATGCTGATGCGCAAGGATATACCGTCGATGGATTGGACGATCGTGTCGAGGAACCTCCTTGATGTGATGTTCGAGGACATTGACGCACTGAAGCGGATTTTGCTGCTGCTGTCGCTGTTGTCGGCATTTGTCATGTCGTTTGTCGGCATCATACTGGGAAACGATCTGGTCGGACCGATACACAGGCTCGCCGGAGCCATGGAGCGGGTCCGCAGCGGCCAGAGCGCGGTCGACGTCAAGGTCGACAGGGACGACGAACTCGGATACTTAAGCAGGACGTTCAACAGCATGGCGCGCGAGAACGAACAGCTTGTCAAGGGCATCTACCGCGAGCAGCTGACGCGCAAGGATGCCGAATTGCAGGCGCTGCAATCCCAGATCAACCCGCACTTCCTGTTTAATACGCTCGAGGCGGTATCCTGGATGGCAAGGATGAACGATGTGCCCGAAATCAGCGACATGGTCGAGAACCTGTCCTCGATCATGGAGGCGGGCATCGGCAAGGGGGAGCCCGTCATTACGGTCAGCCGGGAGCTCGAATACATCAGAAAATTCATCCATATCATGAAGATGCGGTACGGCGACAGGCTGGAGACAGAAATTCACGCCGACGAGTCGCTGACGGATTATAGGATTCCGAAACTGTTGATACAGCCCCTGGTCGAAAACGCCGTGAACCACGGTATAGACAAACAGAGAAACGGCGGCGTGATACGCATCGACCTGACGCGCGTGCCGGGGAATCTGGTCATACGCGTTTTCGACAGCGGCGCGGGGATGCCGCGCGATGAAGTCGACATGATCAATGAAAAGCTGTCGATGAACAGCGACGATTACTTTAAAAACCTAGCCGAAAACCAAAAACACAATATAGGCCTTGAGAATGTCAACCGGCGCATCAAGCTCTATTACGGCGAGCAATACGGCATTTCGATCGAGAGCCGGGAGGGGTGCTATACGCTGGTCAGCGCATATCTGCCCGATCATATGGAAAGCGGGGAACGAAACGATCATGTATAAGGTGCTTATCATTGACGACGAGCCGATCATACGGAAGGGGCTGAAGACCACGATCGACTGGGAAGCGCTCGGGTGCGAGGTCTGCGGCGTCTGCGGCGACGGGCGCGAAGGGCTCGACACGATCTGCTCGCTCGAGCCGGACATTGTGATCACCGATATCAGAATGCCCGAGATGGACGGACTTGAAATGCTGTCTGAAATGAGCCGCAGCGGTAAGCGCGTCAAGAGCATCATACTGACCGGGTACCGTGACTTTGCGTATGCGCAGGAGGCATTGAACCTGGGCGCTTCCATGTTCTTGCTCAAGCCTACCAAAATCGAGGATATCAATGCGGCAGTGGGGCGCTGCGTCAGGGAGCTTGAGATCTCCAGGAATTCCAGCCGCATCGTCGAGGATTTGCGCAGGCGCTATGCTCAAATGCTGCCGCAGCTGAAGGAAAAGCTGCTGTACGATATCATGATGGGCATACTGACCGATCCGTCGCAGATCAGGGTGCAGGCACAGAGACTTGATTTAAAGCTCGGCGCTTTCATTATGGCCGTCGCTTCGCCTGAGGCGGACTGCCGGCAGAACGACGACCTGCTCAGAATCGGCATGGCGCATACATTCCGGGAAATGCTGTCGGATGATTATCGGATTGCAGCCGTTTCGATGGCCGAGGGCCGCACCGCATTTATCATCGAGGAAGCAAAGCCCGGTTCTCATGAAGCGCTTTATAACCGTTGCATGGATTTGCAGCGCATGCTGTATGAAGGCTTTTCGACGCGTATCAGTATCGGTATAAGCGAAAAGGGCGCTGGGGCGGAGGATTTGCACCGGTGCTGCAGGCAATGCCTGGATGCGCTGGCATACCGGCATCTGTTCGGAAACGATGCGATCATACACTTTAGCGATATCGCAGCCATGGACAACAACGGCGCGGACATACAGCTGCAGGGCCTGGGGTATATGCTGTCCGAGGCGATCCGCAGCAGCATGGGCGGCAGGGTGCAGGAGTATCTGGGAAAGCTCAGGGGTGAAGTCCAGACGCGGCCCGCGCAGGATGAAAAGACAATCGCGTCGCTGCGTAAAATCATCGAGCTGATGCTGCCGACCGCGCAGCGGTGCGCCTCCGGGGAAGATACGCCGGACGACGCCGATGCCTATGTGCTGCTTGAAATCATAGAAAGGCTTGCATCATGCTCCTATGACAGGATTTCGACCGAAAACCACAGGAGCATCAACCTGATCATGAAGAATGCCGTTTCCTATATCCATGATAATTTCCAGAAGCAGATCACGCTCAAGGAACTGGCAGACCATGTCCATGTAAGCCAATACTATATCAGCAGGATGTTTTCGCGCAACCTGGGCAAAACAATGACCGATTATTTGAATGAAGTACGCATCCGCCATGCCAAGGAGCTGCTGGCCAATGTGTATTACAAAGTGTACCAGATCGGCTCGATGGTCGGTATATCCGACTCCCATTACTTCTCCCGCCTGTTTAAGAAAGAGACGGGCATGACGCCGAGCGCATACCGGGATACCATTACCGGTTCGGATAGCATCGGACAATAACCGACCGTCTCTTTTGCACGGTTTTGTTGTCCGCATATGCGCATTTTCAGCGACTGCAATATATTGACCTAAATGACAATCCAGTCCATTTCATAATCCGTTTACCAGCTATAAAATGGCTATGTAACCAAATAAAAATGCGGGGTATCAATGATGGACAGGAGATGCGGACAACCGGAAACGCGGCCTGCAGGCCTGCGGAAAAGGCGCAACGGTTTTTTCCGTGAGATGGCCGGAAACAGAGTACTTTATCTGATGATGGTGCCGACCATACTGTTTCTGATCATCAATAATTACCTGCCGATGCTCGGGCTTTCCATCGCGTTTCTTGACTTCAGGCCGGCAAAGGGCATATTCGGAAGCAAGTTTGCGGGATTCGAAAACTTCAAATATTTCTTTTCAACTCCCGATTTCATCAATATAACCAAAAACACGGTACTCTACAATGCAGCATATATACTGCTTGACATCGCGCTGGCTGCAATCTGTGCGATAGCCCTGAATGAGATGCGCAGAAAGGCCGCAAAAAAAATTTTCCAGAGCTTTATGCTGATGCCGTTCTTTTTATCCTGGGTCGTCGTCAACTACATTTTCTTTTCGTTCCTGAGCATGGACCGGGGATTTTTGAACAACACCGTCATGACCTGGCTCGGCAGGGATCCCGTCGCTTGGTACCGCGAGACCAAATACTGGCCGTTCATACTGATATTCGCGCAGGTCTGGCGGTACACGGGCTACAACACGGTGCTGCTGTACTCTGGTCTGATGGGCATAGACGAGCAATTGTACGAGGCGGCGGTCATTGACGGAGCGAGCAAAATCAAACAGATCCGGTACATCACGCTGCCGCTGTTGTCGCCGGTCATGATCGCGATGTTTCTGATGCTCGTCGGAAGAATATTCTATGCGGATTTCGGGCTGCATTACCAGGTGACGAACAACTCCGGCGCGCTGTACCCGGTTACGGATGTGCTGGATACCTATGTATACAGGGCGCTCAGGCAAATGAACAACATAAGCATGGCCTCTGCCGCGGGCTTTTACCAGGCGGTCGTCGGCATGTTGATCGTGGTTTTTGCAAACCAGGCGGTGCGCAGGGTCGACCCCGAAAAATCATTATTCTAGAGGTCGGTATTATGAAAGGCAAGCAAGTTAAATTATCCGAAATCAACCAGATTTCAAGACCTGCGGATATGATTATAAAGCTGGTATTCACGGCTGTTGTCGGCGCGACATGCATTTATCCGCTGCTGATGGTGATCGGTTCTTCACTGACCGACAACATGGAGATACTGAGGCACGGCTACAATATCGTGCCAAGGGTGGTATCCTTCGAGGCTTACAAATATGTGCTCTTCAAATCGGGCAAGCTGCTGCGGTCCTACGGCGTTACGATACTGACCACGGCGGTCGGAACATTCCTGGGCGTGCTGATGATGTCGATGTACGCCTACCCGATCTCGAGGAAGGACTTAAAGTACAGGAAATTCTTTTCACTGTTTGCATATGTGACGTTTGTTTTTTCGGGCGGCCTGGTTCCCTTCTACTTCGTTTACTCAAGATTGCTGGATCTGACCAACAACCTGTGGGTCATGATCATGCCCTACCTCGTCGATGTATGGTATATTGTCATACTTCGTACATTTTTCGCCGGCGCGGTTCCTCCTGATATTATACAGGCCGCCAAAATTGACGGCGCCGGAGAACTGAGGATATTTTTCAGCATCGTGACAAGGATGGCGATCCCCGGCATAGCGACCGTCGCGCTGTTTACGACGCTCAAGTACTGGAATGATTTTCAGCTTCCGCTCTATTTTATTGAGGACAGTAAAAAATTCAACATACAATACATGCTTTACAGGATCATGGCGAATATGGAATTCCTGGCCCAGGACACGCATTCGGTCAGGCTCAGCGGCATACTGCCCGTGGAGTCTGCAAGGATGGCCATGTGCGTACTGGGCACGGGGCCGATGCTCATCGCTTACCCCTTCTTCCAAAAGTACTTTATAAAGGGACTGACGATGGGCGCAGTCAAGGGATAAAGCCGTTTACGGATTATCAATAAAGAAATGGGAGGATCATTATGAAAAAGACAAAATGGCTGCTGCTTCTAACCGCGCTGATCATTGCCTCGGCTATGGTGTTGACAGGCTGCCAGAAAGAAGCTGTTACCGTGGAAGACACAACCAAACCGACAGATAAGCCCGCTGATGATACGGAAGATGCATCTGCTCCCTCGGTGCAGGATCTGGAGACCGTTGAACTGAAGTGGTATGTGATCTGCGCCGTCGAGCAGGACGACCAGGACATGGTGGAAGAGAAGATCAATGAATACACGCTTGAGAAAATCAATGCGACCGTGGACATCATTTTCCTGGATGCCGGCCCCTATCAGGAAACCGTGGGAACTAAGCTTGCCGCAGGCGAGCCGATCGACATCTGCTTTACCTCCGGCTGGGCCGGTGCCGCCGAGTACCGCCAGAACGCCGCCGTGGGTAATTTTGTGCCGCTCAACGATTACCTTAAAGAGGGCGGGCTGCTTGCCGGAACGGCCGAAATACTGGGCGAGAATTTTCTCAGCGCAACCCGGATCGACGGCATCAACTATGCGATACCCTGCAACAAGGAAAAGGCTCACAACTGGGGATTCCTGTTCAGGAAGGACATTGTCGAGGAGCTCAACCTGGATATACAGTCCGTGAAGGATCTCGATACGCTTGAAACGATTCTTGCGGCCGTCAAAGCGGCATATCCTGAAATGATTCCCCTCGTGACCGCAACCGGCGAAGCTCCGTACCGCCTGCTCGACTGGAATACGTTTCTGAGCGACGACGTGGTCGGCGCACTCTATCCGGACAACAGGGACAACACGGTCGTGAACCAGTTCGCGATGCCCGAAACCAAGGCGCATTTCGAGAAAATGCATGAGTTCTATGAAGCCGGCTACATCCGCGCCGACGCCGACACCTACACGGACTGGCAGAACGACCTTGATTCCGGTCTTGGCTTTTGCGTCAGCCAGTCGCTGAAGCCGGGTAAGGATATCGAGTACAGCCAGGGCAGTCCCTATGACTTCATACAGGTCGAATGCACGGAGCCCGTCATGTCCAACCGCGAGGCCGACGGCTCGATGATGGCGATACCGGTCGCATCGGAAAACCCCGACAGGGCGGCGATGCTTCTGGAGCTTGCCAACACCGACAAGTATTTCAACAACCTTTTAAACTACGGAATCGAAGGCTACCACTTCACAAAGGTTTCCGATAATATCATAGAGCTCAGCGCCGACAACGCGGGCTGGAGGCCCAATGTCACATGGGTATTCCCGAACCAGTTCATGAACTATGTCATGTCCAGCGAGGACCCGGACAAGTTTGTAAACTTCACAAACTACAATGAATCGGCTGTGCCCATGAACAACCTCGGATTTGTGTTCAATGGCTCGGAGGTCGACAACTATGTATCGGCCATCAGGGCGGTATCCCAGCAGTACACCCCCCGCCTGTTCAGCGGAGCATCCGATCCCGCAGCGCTGCTGCCCGAATTCCTTGAAAAACTGGATGCGGCCGGCGCCGACGAACTGATTGCCGAGATGCAGGCGCAATACGACGAGTGGCTTGCAAACAAATGAATACAGTCAGTAAAAGGCTGATGCATTCAATGATGAGAGCCGTTCCCGCGGCTCTCATCATGTTCTATATTCTATTGGAAGAGATCATGATATGTGGTAAAATTATCACGATGCAAGGAGGGAGTTATGAAGTTCGGATACTTTGACGACGCCAGATCGGAATATGTGATTACGACGCCCGAGACCCCTTACCCCTGGATCAATTATCTTGGATGCCAGGATCTCTTTTCGATGATATCCAATACCGGTGCAGGCTACTGCTTTTATAAGGATGCCAGGCTGCGCAGGATACTCAGGTACAGATACAACAACATCCCCGCCGATTCCACCGGGAGATACTTTTACATAAACGATGAAGGCACGGTGTGGAACCCTGGAAAATACCCGGCCCGAACCGCGCTTGACGAGTATGAGTGCAGGCACGGTACAGGATATACGCAGATCGCCGGTCAAAAGAACGGTGTGCGCGCAACCGTGCTTCAGTTTGTGCCGATGGGCATCAATGCGGAGGTCGCGCACATCACGCTCGAAAACAGATCGGACCGCAGAAAAGCATTGAAGCTCTTTTCATACTATGAATTCTGCCTGTGGGACGCGCTTGACGATATGACCAACTTCCAGCGCAACTACAGCACGGGCGAGGTGGCGGTCGACGGGCAGTTCATCTACCATATCACCGAATACAGGGAGCGGCGCAACCATTACGCATTCACATGGTGCAGCCGGAAGCCTTCCGGCTATGACACCGACCGCGAGAGCTTTCTGGGCCTGTACAACGGCCTTGACATGCCGCAGGCGGTCAGGGCGGGGAAATCGAACAATTCCGTCGCAAGCGGATGGGCGCCGGTATCTTCGCAATGCGTGGAAGTCGAGCTGGAGCCGGGCGAAACAAAGAGCATAACATTTGTGCTCGGCTATATCGAAAATCCGAGGGATCGGAAATTCCTCGCAAATAAGAAGCCGGACTTTTCAAAAGCAGCCGGTATGGCCGAACTGTTCCGGGATGATGCGCATGTCATGGCATGCCTTGGCGGCGTAAAGGAGCATTGGAACAGGCTGCTCAATATCTACAGGCTCGAGAGCGGCGACGAACGCCTGAACAGGATGGTCAATGTATGGAACCAGTATCAATGCATGACCACATTCAATTTATCGCGCAGCGCGTCGCTGTTTGAGTCGGGCATCGGGCGCGGCATAGGATTCCGGGATTCAAACCAGGATGTGCTGGGTTTTGTGCACCAGCTGCCGGACGCGGCCAGGCAGAGGATACTCGACCTTGCTGCGATACAGTCCGAGGACGGCAGCACATTCCACCAGTACCAGCCGCTGACCAAGGAGGGCAACGCGGCGATCGGCGGTGGCTTCAACGACGATCCGCTGTGGCTGATACTGTCCGTAAGCGCCTACATCAAGGAAACGGGCAGGTTTGATATACTCGATGAGCCGGTGCCGTTTTGCTGCGGCAAACAGGCAAAGCTTCTGGATCACCTCGAGGCTTCGTTCATGCATGTCATTGAGAACAAGGGCCCGCACGGCCTGCCGCTGATCGGTAGGGCCGACTGGAATGACTGCCTGAACCTGAACTGCCACTCTGAGAACCCGGGCGAATCCTTCCAGACCTACGGCACGCACGACGGGCGCGTGGCCGAGTCGGTCATGATCGCGGGGCTGTTCGTATACGCCTGCCGCGAGTATAAGAATATACTGCAGAAGCTCGGCGACGGCAAGAATGCGCAAAGGGTGGAACAGGCCTCCGCGGACATGGTCGAGGCGGTCAATCGGCACGGCTGGGACGGGGAATGGTTCCTGCGCGCCTACGATGCGCAGGGCAGGAAGGTCGGCAGCCGCGAATGCGACGAGGGTAAAATATTCATAGAATCCCAGGGGTGGTGCGTGATGGCCGGTATCGGCCTCTCCGACGGCAAGGCAAAGGCTGCGCTGGATTCCGTGATCAAACATCTGGACACCAAACACGGCATCGTGCTGCACCAGCCCGCCTATACCAGGTATGACAGCGCGCTCGGCGAGATCTCTTCGTATCCGCCGGGATACAAGGAAAACGCCGGCATCTTCTGCCACAACAATCCGTGGATCGCCTGCGCCGAGGCCGAGCTTGGCCGCGGCGACCGCGCATTCGAGGTCTACAGCAGGCTGGCGCCCGCTTTCATCGAAGATATCGAACTGCACCGCACGGAGCCCTATGTCTATGCGCAGATGGTGGCCGGCAAGGACGCACCTCGGTTCGGCGAGGCCAAAAACTCGTGGCTGACCGGAGCCGCCGCATGGTGCTTTACATCGATATCGCAATGGATACTCGGCATCAAGCCCGAGCTGGACGGGCTGCGTATCGATCCGTGCATACCAAGGAGCCTGGGGAGCTATAAGATCCACCGCAAGTTCAGGGGCGCGGAGTATGATATCACTGTGCAGAACCCCGGCGGCGTCGAAAAGGGCGTCAAATCGGTTGTGGTCAATGGACAGCTCATTGAAGGCAAAATTGTGAATTGTGCTGAAGGGACAAAGAATACCGTAATCGTGGTCATGGGGTAAATGAAGCCGGTGTGGGCGGTCGTTGACCGCCCGCTTCAATTTGCTGGTCTGATTAACAATAACCCGATCCTTTTAAATATCCTGTGCGCTGGTTTCCAGGAGTTGTTTGAAGCTTATGCCGGGGTTATGCTGTAGATAACTCTGCACGATTTTATAACCGTATGAATACCCGGCACACCAGGGTACTTCTTCGGCTGTATCACCAAACATCAGCCTGCCGTAATCATAATCCGTGCTGTTGAGATTGCCCGCATAGTGTTCATTCCAGAGCTGCTTTTCTTTATCAGCTGGTATCTGGTTTAGCCAACTTGGATTTAGCCAGGGGAACAGGCTTGTTGCAAAGGAATCGGCCTGGCCGTCGATCACCAGCGACTCAATCAGTTGCCCGGTCGCTCCGCCGTGGTTCACATACCAGTACGCGCCCCATACGCTGTGGTGGTATTCGTGGGCGAATACGTACGGCACCCATTCCGCAAAGTTCTCGGCAAGAGGATCGACCTGTATGAGTATATTTCCGAATATGCTTGTACCCAGAACGCCGTTCTGGCGGTTCTTAATGCTGCCGTCGCCATCCTCGAGCGGATAAACGGCGATCGTTATGGTATCGTCCCCTTCCATCGGAAGGGCGCTCATAATATGAATGAATGTTTCCTCAAGCTTTATCAGATCCATTTGATTCAGAAGCGCTATCTGCTGTCTGAGCTTTGGTATATCTCTGACAGGCTTCGGCTTTCGATCGGACATATCGAATGGCGCCCAGCAGCTCAGCCTCTCCCAGTAAGGCTTGATTGCATATTCATTCCACAGAGCATCCAAATCGGCTTCCGCCTGTCCTGACTTGCATATATAGCACTCCAAATGCTGATAGACAGGTATCAGTTCAAGTTTCATCATTTCTCCTGGGAATATATTAATTTTATTATATAATATAGGCTGTTGATAACAACCTTTGCCGGATTCTTTGACTTCCGATTCATGAGAGCAATGATTGACCGGAAACAAGGCACTTGCTTAGTAATGACATGGCTATGAAAGGAATATATAATTTTTCATTGAATATTGCAATATAGTATGTATATCAGCGACAATTTTCTTGCGGAGGATACTATGGAAATATCAAAGGCCATCCCGGTTGGCGTGAAGGATGTCAAAATCAACGGGGCATTCTGGGCTGAAAAACAGGAAGACGTCCGCAACAAAATCATACCGTACCAGTGGAACGCCCTAAACGACAATGTTACCGGTGCAACGCCCAGCCATGCCATTGAGAACTTCAGGATCGCAGCGGGTTTGTCCGAAGGTGAGTTCCACGGCTTTGTATTTCAGGACAGCGATGTCGCCAAATGGCTTGAGGCCGCAGCATACAGTTTGATGAACCATCCCGACCCGGAGCTTGAAGCAAAGGCCGATTCTGTGATCGGCATTATTGAAAAGGCGCAGCAGGAGGACGGTTACCTTGATACCGCATTTATTTTAAAGGACCGGGAATTGAGATGGACCAACCTTATTGATTGCCATGAGTTGTACTGCGCAGGCCACATGATGGAAGCGGCGGCTGCATTTTATACCGCGACCGGCAAGGACAAACTCCTGCGCGTCATGGAACGCGTTGCCGGATGCATCGATTCTGTTTTTGGGCCTGGGGAAGGAAAGAAAAAGGGCTACCCGGGGCATGAGGAGGTCGAGCTTGCGCTGGTTAAGATGTACAGGGCTACCGGGAATCATAAGTATCTTGACATGGCAAAGTATTTTATTGATGAGCGCGGAAAGCAGCCGCATTATTTTGATGTCGAGGCCGACAGGCGGATGTCCGGCAATACTGCGGCCGACTACAGCTATTGGAAAGACTGGGCGTATGAATACAACCAGTCGCATAAGCCGGTCAGGGAGCAGGATGCCGCGATCGGGCACGCGGTGCGCGCGATGTACCTGTACACCGGCATGGCGGATGTCGCACTCGAGACAAATGACGAAGTGCTTGCCCGGGCCTGCGAAAAGCTGTTTGACAATGTTGCCTTCCGCCAGATGTACATTACCGGCGGCATCGGCTCGAGCGCGCACGGCGAGTCCTTTACATTTGACTACGACCTGCCGAACGACACCTGCTACACCGAAACATGCGCGTCGATCGGGCTTGTGTTTTTTGCAAACAGAATGCTGCGCATCAGGAGGCATCACAAATACGGCGACATCATTGAGCAGGCGCTGTACAACGGTGTGCTGTCGGGCGTGTCGCTTGACGGGCAGAAATTCTTTTATGTCAATCCCCTCGAGGTCTGGCCCGAATCGGCGAATAAGAGAAACGATAAAAGGCATGTCAGGATCGAGCGTCAGAAATGGTTCGGCTGCGCATGCTGCCCCCCGAACCTTGCGCGCATGGTCGCGTCGCTGGGCGAATATGTCTATACGACGGACGACAGCGGCGTACAGGTTCATCTGTATGTCGGCAGCGAAGCCGATATCCGCGATAAAGGCATCGGGCTGTCTGTTCATACGGAATATCCGTGGGACGGCGCGGTCCGCATTACAGTCAAGGAGGCACGGGAGCGCAGCTTCGGGCTTTCGCTGAGAATACCGGGCTGGTGCGGCGATTATGAGATCAGCGTGAACGGCAACAAGGCGGATTTTTCATTGAAGGACGGTTATGCATGCATCATGCGCGACTGGTCGGAGGGCGACGAGGTGACGCTGCTGATGGATATGCCTGTTAAGCGCATGCGCGCAAATCCGGAGCTGCGCTATAATGCGGGCAAGGTTGCGCTGATGCGCGGCCCTGTCGTATACTGCCTGGAGGAAGCCGACAACGGCGGCATACTGACATCGCTGAGGCTGCCTGCCGACGCCGCGCTGAAGGTAACGGACGGAAGCGGGCTCTTTGCCGGAACCAAGCTCATCGAAGCCGACGGCATGCGCAGCGCGCCCTGGCAGGGCGGGCTCTACAGCGCCGACAGCGCCGGAACGGAGCAAAAAACAAAGCTCACCGCGGTTCCGTACTTCATGTGGAACAACAGGGGCCCGGGTGAAATGCTGGTCTGGATACGGGAGTAATATAGTGCGAAAGCGGAGCAAGCTCCCGGGGTATCGCTCCGGCCGGGGCCCGGGAATGCCGATGTTGCATTGATATAGAAGGATGATCGATGCTGTTCTATAATATTCATATTGGTGAAAGACCGGTAATTTATATTCGGAGGTACTGATGATGGATTTTTCCAGACTTGATAATGTATTCCGGGGCTTTGTGGACAGGGGACCCTCGGGCTGCGCCTGCGCCGTTTCCGTGAAGGGCAGGCTTGAATATGAGAACTATTTCGGCTATGCGGACCTCGAGAGCAAACGGGCGATTGCACCGGATACGATCTACCGCATCTATTCCATGAGCAAGGTCGTGACCTGCACCGCGGCGCTTATGCTGTATGAAAGAGGGCTCTACAGCCTGAACGACCCCTTGCAGGACTATCTGCCGGAGTTTGAAGATATGCAGGTTTGCAGATATAAGGGCGACAACGAAATGTATTTTTCTCCCGCAAAGAGTCCCATACGGGTCAAGGACCTGTTCTGCATGTCTTCGGGGCTGACATATCCGGGGGATTCCAGCGAAACCGCTGTTCAGACCGGCAAGGCCATGCAGAAGCTTGCGCGCAAGGGCAAATACAACGTGCGGCAGGTTTCCCGTGCGCTTGGCAATGTCGCGCTGGCATTCGATCCGGGCACGCACTGGAAGTACGGCATGAGCCACGATGTTCTCGGGGCGTTCATCGAGGTACTGTCCGGCAAAACCTTCGGAACGTTCCTGCAGGATGAGATTTTCACGCCGCTTGGCATGAAGGATACGTCTTTCAGGCTGCCGGAGGAAAAACGCGGCAGGCTTGCGATATGGTACCACCGCTCGGAAAAGGGCGTCATGATGCCCATCACCGACGCGGACGAGCACATTGCGCCCGATGCGACCTATGAAAGCGGCGGCGGCGGATTGCTCTCGACGCTCTCGGATTACATGAAGTTCGCGCAGGTCATGGCCGGATACGGTCAGAAGGACGGCGTGCGCCTGCTCGGAAGGAAGACGATCGAGCTGATGTCGACCAACCACCTGAATGAGCAGCAGCTTCGGGATTTCGACTGGTTTGCGGGCTACGGCTACGGGCTCGGCGTCAGGGTCATGATGGACAAGGCTGCCGGGGGAATCAACGGCTCAGCCGGGGAGTTCGGCTGGTGCGGGCTGACCGGGCCGTGGGTGCTGATTGATCCGAGCGAAGAGCTGGCGGCGGTTTACATGCAGCAGATGCTGCCGAACTTCGAAGCGTACCATCAGCCGAGAATGCGTGCCGCGATCTACGGAGCGCTATAACGCATCGATGTACGAGCCGCCGATCATGAAAATACTGGAGTAATGCAAGCTGCCCGAGGAGCATCGGGATGCGGAGGCGATCCGGGCTTTTGCCTGTGACTTGATGCAGACGCTTAAAAAGTACAGCCAGATTTTCTGATATAAAAGAGGTTAACAGCTTCGACTGCGGATAAAGACCGCAGCCGATCAAATTAAAGAACCGCCCGGGCTGCGCTGACGCCCCGGACGGTTTTTGTTTCTATTCATTACGGATCCGAATTGCTCCGGGCATGCTGAAAACTAACAACGAGTCCTGTCTAATTAAATATCCCGCGAATCTTGATTTTCATGAGCAATTCCATTATAATACGTGTTACGGCAATTTAGTAACTGGGTGTGGCGCAGTTTGGTAGCGTGCTTGAATGGGGTTCAAGAGGCCGGAGGTTCAAGTCCTCTCACCCAGACCAAAAAACTCCCGTGCTTACGGGAGTTTTTGTTTTTTTGATATTCGTTCAAACCAGTTTGACTGCTATTATTGACTGCTATTACAATTTCACTGCTTGCTACATAATTGTACATAATAACAAATTCAACAATAATTTGGAGGGAGTTGGATTACTTTTATATCTTACCAGCCAAGGTCTGTTCAAGCAGTCCCACAGCTTTCGCTGTTACCTCATTCTTTATATGCATATATCCACGTGTTGCATCTTCATCAGACTGTCCAGCAAGCGTCTGAATCGTATCGAAGTCCACACCTGATGCATGCAGTAACGTGATATATGTATGTCGGCAGCAGTGTGGTGGTAAAACACGAACCCCATCTACTTTCTCAAGGGCTAGTCTATAATATGTTCTCCACGTCTTGTTATTAAGTGGCATATCAAGTTTCCCCTTCATTACAAAATCGTTTCCTTGATCACGCAGAAACTTGGCGCTTTCCACTGCGAAGTGCGGCACTGGAATGTCACGAATACCAGAGATGCTTTTTGTGTCACCAATTCGCGTCTTTCCCTTTACTAGTTGAACTGCTTGACGAATGTGTACTATATTTCCATCTTCCTCGATATGTTCTTGTTCGAGTGCCAGCAACTCTTGCGGCCTAAGTCCGCAAGCCAAAGATAACCTGATTGCATGACCGGTTCGATCTTTTGGCAGACACTTAAAAAGCATAGCCAGTTCTGTTATACTGAAACTATCTTTCGATGATTTCCTCTTCGGAAGCCTTGTCTTTTCAGTCAGCTGCACTGGGTTTTTCTCAATCAATTCTTCTGCTTCAGCTTTCCGAAATATCTGGTTATACATCGCTTTCACCTTTGTTACCTGTGAAGCACTATATCCGTCAGTAATCAGTTGTTTTATTGCTGATTCAACATCTGACGCTTTGATTGAGTACAGCAACCGGTTGCCAAGCAGCTTATTAGCGAGGGATAAAGTATATGCGTATCCTTCATATGTAGATTCACTCACGTTTCCTTGGAAGTCTTTATACCATTTATCCGCCCATTCGCCAAAATGGATACGCTTGTCAATCATAACACCTTTATCAATTTGATGTTTGAGCGCATTTCCATTTTCTATAGCTTCTTTTTGCGTTTTCCCATACACTGTCTTTCGCTTTTGCTTGCCGTCTATTGAACGGGTTATGGAATACAAAGAGCAATGTTATCAAAAAATTTGTCATTCAAAGAGTGACAAGTTAATGCTACAAGCTGAAAAAGAAAAACTGAATCCAGCTTTCGAAGCACTAAGAAATATCAATGTATATGAGAAACCATATCAGTTATTCCTCAAAGGTTATCATGAAATGCTGGAAGAGCATGATGCATATTTAAAAGCCAATGATACACTTAAAACATTGGGATATGAAACACCCGAACAGATTAATACCTTGGAGAAAGTGAAGAGTGACATTGAAAGCCAGCAATTTGCTAACGACGTAGAAATCAGGAACCTAAAGAAAGATATCCAGACGTGCAATTTAGCTATGGAGCTTAATGGCCATATTGAAGAGAAAATGCATAGGCTCGAAGAACTGAATATGCATGATAGTATAAAGAAACATGAAACCAAGGATGTGCTTCGGCATTTAGAAAGGTAGTAGATGGTATTCAAATGACGAAAACTAATGATATTTGAAGACTGAGAAATGCTAAAGCGATTATTCACTTGCTAATTGCAGCGGTTACACGCCTGAGAGGTATTATTTTGCCAGACCCTTTAGCAAATGCATTTATAAACTTCTATTTGATTTGCGTAGAAGTGTGCATGCTGCACACCTCTACCATACATTTATAATGTTATTATATAAGTAATTTATTATAAATGGAGGTTATTATGAGCATACAAAACTCTGAAGAAAATACTGGTCATAATGAATTAAAATTTACGAATACTTACAGATTTACGCTGCTTTGGATTATAGCTATAATAACTATAGTAGCTTCTTTTGCTATATTTCCAATTAACACAGCAATTCAAAGAACTGCCATCCAATATGGATCCTTAGTATCGATTTTTAAAGTTTTACCCCGCATGTTCACGGTGGCCCTTTATATTATTTTTACTGACCCTCTGGTATTAATGGTTATAGTTACAACAATATCGGTATGGGCTATCATTGGATTGAAAAAAGACGGTAAAAGCGCTATTTTGCCTATGTATTTATTACTCGGTGATTTTTTGCTTGTAATTGCGCTGAATGCAGCTCATAATTTGAAATATACTGGAGCTAATGCGTCAACAGGTTCATATCAGGCAGGGATAAATAATATCTTTGTTATTGTACGATATATAGTGTTGTCCGGGATAATGTTATATTTGATACATGCACTAAATAAACAGTTAAAGGGAAAAACCAAACCACAATCCCTTGCTAAAAAAGAGTTTTCCGGCATAGGCGGCTGGCTTGTTGTTGGCGCTATCAGGACAATTTCATCCATATTGAGCTTTGCATTGATATTTGTTTATGCAATCAACAGGAGCATAATTGAATATTATTTAGTTAATTCCCCTGATTTTCTTAATAAATATCCTTATTTCAGTTCGTTATCGCGTTTAGGTAGTTTTTTGGATCCCTCCTATATTTTATCGACGTTACTTGTGGCTTTCGGTGGTGTGATTGCCGTTGTAACGGCTCTTAAACTGTTTAAAAAGGATGCTGGGTTCAAGGTATATGTAATCATGCTTGAGGGTACGAATCTTTTGTTAGCTTTATTAGCTATCTTATATTGGCTTACAATAGGCAAACATAATGCAATCGAAAATTGGCCTGTGATTTATTTGTTTTCAAGCCTGCTTGTCGCTTTGGTGTCAGTGCTATTTATGCTGTATTATTTGATATCCGATAGGGTCAAGAATACATTTGTAAATTGATATATTGATATTTCGCAGCGGCTTATACTATAAGCATTACAACTTAGATATGATTGAGGTATTAAATGAAAAATACGGGCTTTCGAGAAAACAGAGGATGTTATCTCACTTTAATCATTCCAGCGGTTATATTATTGATCATAGGCGTGATCGTTTTATTCGCGAAGAATTTTTGCAATGGGGCCTGGATGACTTTTGCAGTGCTGCTTGTTTATCCGGGCCTTGTTCTCATCATATTTTTAGCTTATATGGTCAACTCATTGGCACATCGGAAAACTGTAAGTTTGAACAATGATGTTGACATCCCGTTGCAACGAAAGAGAGTCATCATCATCTGCATCACGGCAATATTGATAATCGCAGTAGCTTACATAGTAACGACCAGCCTATGGAGATATGAATGGCTGTTTTATGCAGCCATATTTTTGATCTTCCCATATGTCGGTGCGCTATATAGGCTTAAGCATAAAAACGCCAAATCCTTTGTTATTATACTGGCAGTCGTCATTTCATTTTTTAGCATTCTGTTTCTTGGTGATCTGTCCGACCCGGAAACTGTTACGATCATTAATGGCTTCAGGTCAACGGACTTTTCCGAGAACATCGCAGCAAAGCTCGGAATTTTCGGAGCTTCAGCGGTTCTTTTATATGGAGAAGAAGCCTTCCTGTCAAAGGTGATATTCTTGTTATGCGCATCGAAAAAACGTAAATAATATGGAAGCGGACGGACTTTTTAATGCTTGGTGATTCTACTGTCCGCTTCGCTGCTCATATGTCGCCTTAATGTTTCCGAAATGAACTGTCAGTTTGCCGTTCTTATATTTTCCTGTTCCGCTTATATCAGAGTCTGTGACATTGATCATAATCTGGTTTCCCTTTACTGTATGGGTCATTGGCTTGATGCCATAGAACCAATCACCCAACTCCCCGGTTCCACATTCAAAAAACGCCAGATCATAACTGCCGGGCAGCACATTCTTTTCTGCGCCAGACAGAGACATGGCTTGCCAGCTGGTTCCTGCCAGATGGGGTATGTCATTTGACGTATCCTGCTTAATAAAAATTGCGTCATCAAGATCGGCAAGGCTTGCTTCACTGACCGTACCATCCAGATTGATCATCAGAACATCACCGCTGACCAGCAGTTGATTTCCGTCCAGTAAACCTGTTAAATTGACTCGTATAGGCGTACTTTCATCTTTGAATGTATAGACACCATCATTAATTTTATATGTCCCGGAGGTACCGCTGTCGCCCCACTTAAAGCGAAATTCAGAATCGTCAATTATTTCTATTACATAGTCGGAATTGTTTGCATATGCGTATGAGTCCGGAGACTTTGTACAACCTGCAAGGCTTAGTACTACGACCGGCATAACTAAAACATTAAGTATAAACGTCTCATTTTTGTCAGACCTCCCAATTATTTAATAAATCCAGTTTAAAATATATCATAAAATGTTTTTAATCAGGTGTGCTGGCTGCATTCAATGTAAATTATTGCATAGGGAGAGTATGACTCATCGCTGGAGTATAGTTTACAAATAAATAATTTGTTTATTTAGTACATATTCGTACAATGTGTGCAATGAGCACGCCTTTTATGTTGCTTAATTCTGGTATATTGTTATTAAGAAATTATTCTAGCGTTCATATATTGATGAGGAGATAAAACAATGAAGAAAATTATATGTTGCATACTTGTTTTGATGATGTTGTTCATAGCGTCCTGCTCGAAGCCTGCGGCGTTGGAGGAGATTTTGATTTGAGCTAGTATTTGGACCGATTCCTGCAATACCCCAAACTTTCTGGAATCCCGCCGATTAATACCAGCGGACCTTTACTAATTAATAAAATGCAAATCAACAATAATGAGGAGGAAACAGTGATGGCGTGTTTACTGGGTCACAAGTGGAATGGATGCAAGTGCGAAAAGTGCGGTAAGAACCGCGATGAGGGACACCAATGGAAGCGCATCGAAGAACTTGGTTTTGAAGTATGTTCGATATGCCGGGCGCAGCGGCCCATCAGGGCAGCGCAACCGGTTGTGGATACTGAAACCGTCAGGGACAACGAAAAGCCGGTGAGTCCCGAGTGCCGAAGGCTTACAGAGACGCTTAGAAGCGCTCCTGACTACAACGTGCGCCGGGATGCAGCCAAAGCGCTAGCGGGATTTCCGGAGCGGGAAGGCGTTGACGCGCTCATCTATGCCATGAAGCATGACTGTGAGTGGCCGGTTCGTTTCAACTGCGCCGAAGCATTAGGAGAGATCGGGGATGCACGCGCTGTCGGTCCGCTGACAGAAGCGCTTTTGGATAACAGCAATACCGTCATCAAATATGCGGCGGTGGCTCTTGGCAAGATTGGCGATCCGCAGGCGATCGAGCCTATGCTGGGAGTGATGCGCAGGTACCAAAACGGGGATTACACCGGCGTAGACGGCGTTATCCAGGGGTTCGGGCTTATGGGAGAAACAGTTGTGCCCCGCTTGATAGAGCTTGCGGGCAGCGGCATCCATTACCATGTGATAAGGGCGCTGGCAATGACCGCTTCACCAAGCGCGCTGGAACTGCTTATAAAAGAAGCGTCCGATTTGCAGCAAACAGCCTATCACCGTTCACTGATAGTCGATGGGATCGGCCGGGTGGGAGGAATCCCTGCGATGGATGCGCTGCTTGAATTGCTGGACACTGCGAAGGATGAAGCAGTCGTAAAGGCAGTCGTAAAGAATCTCGAGGCACTGGGGATCCGCGGCGAAAATATTGAGGAGCGTAAGAAGGCAGCGCAGATAGCCTCAGCGCAAAAACTTCTGGATGGATTGTGCGCGATTCGGCCGGGAATGACGGAAGAGGAAGCGGACAGGCTGGTTGGCGGAGCGAATTTCGGGATGGGCGCCAACCAGGTGCATCAGACGCGTTTCGGTTCCTTCCAGCTGCTTGTAAACAACGGCGTCGTATATGACACGCTGTATTTTGATGTAGTTATCAAAAAAATTGAGGAATATCTGGGAACGGAATCATGAACAGCCATTTAACGGCATGATACAGCTGGCGCTGTACCAAATAATATTATGGAGTATCGATATGGAAATAAAATGCACCATTTGCAAAGGCAAAGCGGATTTTAGCGATGCTTATCTATGTGTGAAAAAGGTATCGGAAACAAAAACATCAGGGAATAAAGTCACAACTTTTGTAGATGAGCGCGCTCATAATGCAGATATCTATGGGGTATGCCGCGAATGCGTTGAAAAGGACCGGGTCAGGCACAGCAAGCCCTCAATCGCGCTATTAATTTTTCTGGCAGTTATGATCTTGCTGATGATCATGGGGCCATTTTTTATTGCGGGAAGCGAAGGAAAAAAAGATGATATTATAGGAGGCATTGTGTTTTTTACACTTTTTGCACTTCTTTTTTTATCATTGGGCATCGTGGTGATACGGAAAGCAAACCGCATCAGGAACCAAACGCCTGAATCCTATTTCGAACAGGAGAAGACCCGTATTACAACACTCGGTTTGCCGGATACCCTCCATGAGAATGGACACACCTATTCTCTTTCATACTACCGCCTGTATGATAGCGGCGAGGAGTATAGCGGAGACGACAAGGTGGTCGCTTCAGTCGTGCAATTCGGCAAGTCTGTGGCGCATCTACTGCCGGAAGCAAGGGTCTCGGCAGCGCAAAGTCAGATACATCATAATTAATTAGTTAGAAGAAAATGAATTAACGCCGAGGATTACTATTATGGGATTCATTTGTAATCAATCCGGTACCGATGGACAGCGGTGGCTGAAAGAATAAAAAATTGAGAAGTACAGCGATCGGAGAACAATTGCATGAAAAAAGTTTTACCTTTTGTGCTCATAATAGCGGGAATAGCCAGTGCTGCTTTCGGCTGCTTTTACCTGATGACCGGTGAACCGCTTGAAGCCTATATGCCGTTCTTTATAATAGCCATTCTTTTTGGTGTGCCGGGTGTTTTGGTGCTTGCAAAGCGCTTAAAAAAAGAACGGCTGATCCGTGGCGAAACAAAGAAAAGCTCGCATTGGGTCAAATATACGATCCTAAGCGCAACTGCTTTTGCCCTGCTGGTGGGCGGATTTTTGGGACTGGACTGGTGGACAAGGATGGATTACGCCTATAAACGGGATATTCAAGGAATGATGACCGGAGATGAATATGCTCGTGTCAGGGCGGAATCACTGAATGGCTTCCGCGACAGCGAACAGTATATCGCACTATATGACTGTTTGCACGACCTTGATGTCGGCGCACTTGACCGTCTCTTAGCATGGAATGGCTTTCCGTATCATGATGTCCCCGAAGCTATATTCAGTTTTTATAAAACCGAAAATGCTATTGACCGCTATTTTGCGCTTGCGAACTTTATATATGAATACAATCAGAAGGTTGCGAACGCGGACAAAATTACCGGAGATGAGCAAAATCTGCGAGTATCAGCAGATTCGATGGAAGAATTGTTTTCTTTGTTTGGCGCAAAAGAGAGCGGGAAGATTGTCATGCTTGAAAGCTCGGATTTTGGCGGGGTGGCGTATACCTTTGATATAGCCGGAATGTTAACACTGCCGGAAACACAGTTTCCCCAAAGCGCGAATAGCGTTTCCTATGCTTTGCTGACCGAATATAAGAAGGATAGGGTCGGGTGGTATGAGGGTTACGACGGTTTTGGCGGCGGTGCTTATCAATATATTGCTCACTCGCTGGTTTATGATATTGCTGCAGGTGATATGATATGGAGCGGAAATGACATTCCGGGAAGCGAGCCACCGAATGCGATCCCGCAGGAGCAGAGCAGTGCGACAGGTGAAAAACCCGATATGACCGGGCAGCATGAACTTGCTCTTGAGTTCATAAACAGTTATGTGGCAGGCAAATGACACGATGTATTACAACACCAGGGATGCCGGGAACCCTGCATGAAAGCGGACATAACTATTCGCTTTTGTACTACTGCTTGTATGATAGCAGCATGGAGTATCATGGAGACGACAAGGTGGCCGCTACAGACGTGCAGTTCGGCAAATCTGTTGCGCATCTCAAAGGTCGCGGCGGTGCAAAGCCAGATGCATCATAATTAACATACAGTAAGAAAAGGAATTAATGCGGAGGTTTACTATTATGGGATTCATTTGTAATCAGTTCGGGCATAAATGGCAGGCTGGGACCTGCAAACGCTGCGGCGTGAAGATGAATATTGAAAAAGAGGTAAAGCTTATCGCCATATGCGGTCATGTAATGAAACCGAAGGACATTACCAGTATAAAGGCCGCCTTGCTGGAGTATCCGGATCAGGGAAAGCTGGCATGGGTGATATCGCATGAAATCGATAAGTGCGACCTTGGCTGGGGATCAGGCGGATATGGAAGGCGAGATAACGGAAAAGCTGTGTTGCAGGATATCGGTAAATCAGTATTGGCGCAGCAGCATCGTTAGCAGGCCGTTTATTGACATGAAAGCAGTTATTGATTTATGATATAGGCATTTAGTGGGACATCTGCGTTGTTATTTTTACGATGCAGTGGAACGGGGGTAATTATGAGAAAGATACGATTCGTGCTATTAGCGGCCGCGCTTTTGCTTGCCTCATGTTCAGCGCCAAAAGCGGGACAGAGTACGCCGGAGCCTGCCGACGCTGCAACGCAAGTACCGGATGAAACAGCCTCGCCCACTGCGGAGCCGACGGCCGCCCTCGAGCCTAGCCCGATGGTCTATTCACCCGCCGATATATTGGGAAGCCTTGACCTCAACCCATTCTATGATGTTGAATTTCCAGAGAACTATTATCTGGAGTCGGTCATGATACACACGCCGGGTTGGGAGGATATCATCGGCGACATGGTGCAGTACCATATGTATTATCTTGCCCCCATGGATAATGACAGCATCATCGCGCTGGCCGGAATCATGGGCATCGAGTCGGAGGACGAGATTGCCGGATATATTAACAGGTTTCAACAAGACGGCAGGCTGATGTTCGATGGCTACAACACTGCGGGCTGGCGCGGCTGCGTGGCCGAAATATACATAACGAACAATCCCGACGGCTGGCAAGTGCACCTCGTGTCCGAGATACCGGGGGAAAACGAGGGCAGGTATCAAAAGTTCATCGAGGACAATTACAATATGACTTTATTGGCGGATATCTCCGCCAACATGGAGCTTTTGCCCATACCGTGCGAATTCAAGATCGATACGGTTTACATCGAGTGGGATGATATGATGAAGGCAAGCTTTGATGCGGTATACCATCCCGAAGATATTGACGCGATCCTTGATAATGTCGTAGCCGCGGGCAGCTATTCCCATTATGATGAAAACAGCGGACAATTGAATTATAATTACGGAATGCTTTCTGCCGGTGTCGGGTTCGACTTAAATAACGGAACGGTGCGCATCTATCAGCAATGCAAAGGCGTGCCCGATACTGCGCTAAGCGAATATGAAAAACCGATCACAATGCAAGACTACGGGCTGTGGCTTTCCTCCGAGAACGGAGTATGTCAGCATGAAGACCATAACAACGGCTACAGCAACGTGGCATTCTTTTCGACCGAATGGGGAGCATCGGACAGCGACTTAACTTTTCAGTTTTCATACCCGTTTGATCAATACAGGGTATATATCTGGTACAGACCGGAGGAAAACATATACCAAATAAGTATGGGGAAGGGAAATTCATCGGCCGATTATATATACGATGTCGAAAAGAATTCCTACCAGATCATAAACCCGGACAAAGCTACTGTAGATGAATATCTTCGTGATATTTATGCAGGCACGGAGGTTGAGGACTTATATGCTCAGATATTCAGAGTATTAGAGCAGTATACGCGGGACTTTGCCGGAATCAGCTTCGCGGAGCTTGCGGCGCTGCCGCCCGCGGAGGGCTACGCGCCCCTGACTTTGCCTGCGCTGCCGGTATCTGGCGGAGCGAGGATTACGCTTGCCTGGCTCGGGTTTGAGTTGAACGCCGAAGAGGGAAGCTGCATCTATCGTGACAGGGACAGCGACAACTTTTCAGATACTGTAATATGCAACGACAAATGGAAAGTGCAGACGGATGCGGGGAGAGAAAACGTCATACAACAATATACATGGTTTCAGGATTATACCCTTATGATAGCCTATTATCCAGACCGTGAGCGCTACGAAGCGCAGTTGATCGAGGGCAGCGAGCAAAACGAGAACGGAGTGCAGTCATACTTTGCGTATGACATCGCTAATAATGTAGTCCTCGATCGTTATACTGATGGCAAGGATATGAAGCCGGAGCAGTTTTTCGCGGAGGCTCTGGGCATCGAACAGACGGATGCCATATTCCTGGATGTGATAAGCATATTCGATCAATATATTATGGATACCTTCGGCATGACGCCTGAAGAGCTTTTCGCGGTGGACGCCGAGTGACGAAAGCAAAGTTTATTAAAGAGGGAAATATGAGGAAGACGGTACTATTTATCTTGATCGCGGCAATGGTTATGACAGCGTTCACAGGTTGTGAAAAAGAGCCTGCAGACATAGCGGCGCCTGCGGCGACGGCCGCGCCCGCCGGAGTGCCATCCGCCGAACCCTCCGCGGAGCCTGTGGCAACGCCCGATCTCGGGCCTAGGGTTTTTACTCCGGCAGATATCAAAGGCAGCCGGGAGTTGAACCCGTTTTACGACCTTACGTTCCCGGAGAGCTTCTTTGTCCAGGATGTAATCATACGGACGCCGGGATGGGACGGAAATGAATACGAAACGATGAGCTATACCATGTATATCATCATCCCGCAGGATAACGAAAGCATAACCGCCATGCTGAGCATACTGGGGATCCAGGACAAAGGTATGATAAGCAGCTATATCGCTGCTCTTGAAACCGAGCAGAGGATAGAAACCAAGGCGGGCGACGACTGCGACTGCCTGATATACAATACGACCAAAGACGGCCTGGAAGTGGAGCTTACATCTTTTATCAAAGGGGAAAACGAAGGCAATTACCTGAAGTTCATTGAGGACAACTACAATATGAATCTATTCGGTGCCATCACCGGCAGCATCAATCTTTTACCCATTCCCGGGCGCTTCGGTATTGAAGCGATCTATGTCGACGTAAACGACATGATGAAGACGAGCTTTGAAGTCGCCTATACTTCCGGGGATCTGAACTCGGTGATGGAAAGCATATTAGACGGTGGCGAGTATTCATATTATGACAGCGACAACAGAATCGTCAGATTCGACTATGGAAAAATGAGCGGAGAGCTCCGGTTTGATCCGGATAGCGGCGTAGTGCACATCCGACAGCAGTGCAAAGGAGTTCCGGATACGGCAATGAGCTCCTATGAGCCGCCTGTAACCATGGATACATATGGATTCTGGTTTTCCCCGGAAAGCGGGTCAAGCTTGTTTGAAAACCATGCAAATGGTTACAACTCCCTTGTCTTCCGCTCGCCGGATTGGGGGTCTGCCGATGAGAGCCTGCGGATGGAGTTCTCCTATCCTTTCGGGAAGTACAGGATTTATGTGTGGTATCGTCCAAACACCTATCAGGTACAAATAGAAAAAGGCAACTCATCGGTAACGTACTTTTATGACACGCAAGAGAACATACTTTTTGACATGCATCCTGATGAAGAGACGGTGGAGCAGTTTTTGGGCACGCTTTTCGCGGATAGGGAAACCGAAGAATCGCACCTTGAAGTATTCAGGGTATTGGAGCAGTATGTTTTGGATATTACCGGTATAAGCTTCGCAGAATTCGTATCTCTGCCACCCACCGAGGACTATCCGGTGATAGACAGCGTTCCAACGCTTCCGAAGCCGGGCGACATCAAGGTGACGCTGCAATTGCTGGGTTTTGAGTACTCGGATGAAGAAGGCATGTACAGATTATACGATGAAGAAGCCGATTCGTCGATTCATATCTACAGGGAAGAGTGGAAAGAGCAGGAGCAAGAGTGGCGCAAAAACGTCATGCTGTATTTCAAGCATCTTGAGCGCTATGACTTCAGTATAAAATATTACCCGGATAAAGGCATGTTCGGGGCCCAAATGCTTGAGGGCGAGGACTCGGAGGATACGCCCCAGTCCTATTTCGAATATGATTTGGCAAATGATGTCATGCTGGATTGGGTGACTCGCGGGAGCGAGTATGACGCCTGAGCAATTTTTCGCCGAAGCTCTCGGCTGGGAGCAAACAGACTCGATACACCGGGATATATTTGCTATGTTTGAAAGCTATACGCAGGAAAAGTTTGGCATGACGCCGGCTGAGCTGTTTGCGTTGTCCGGAGGCCGGTAGTCGACGCCGGTGCGTTTTGCAGGGCCCGGAAGGCACGACAAAGCCAAGGGATCCCGTCGGAATAATGCCGTCGGGGTTCTATAACTCGAATTGATCAAAAGGAGAACAAAATGAAAAGGACAATTTATTGTACTACAGCCTTTATTCTAGTACTTGCATTGGCAGCATGTTCAGCACCGGGAACAGGGGATGCGCCGGCAATTGCCACGGCTAATCAACTTGCCGCGCAGGATACTGCTGTGCAGACTGCGGATGGGCTACTCGCGCAGATCGAACAGTATAAGGGCGAAGGGAATTATGAGGCCGTTTATCAGGCTGCCCTAGAGCTCATCGGACTCGAGCCCGCGGACGCGGAGGCCTATATCGAAGCGGCCTCGGCGCTATCAGAAATGTCAAAGGCGAATTACGCGGAGATCGACCGGCTGCTCGCACTGGGCGCGGAGAATGTACAGGATGTGCGGCAATTGTCGCAATGGGCGGAGCAGAACCAGCCCGACATATCGATCCAGGTGCCTTTTTCGCCGGACTATTCTTCGCCGGATGAAATTAATATTGAAGGCACTACGACCGGCAACATGACGAATGCCGCCAAGTACAGGAATGACTGGTGGCAGGGCGGATTGCTGACCTGGCAGGGGGACTTGGTGTACCTTGCGCAACCCAATGAAGACTTCGCGATTTATAAGGTGCGTGCCGACGGCAGCGGTTACCAAAGGCTTGGAGATGCCCGCGGCAGCAGCCTGAATGCGGTTGGCGACTGGCTTTATTATCTGGATATTCAGGACAACCGCCCGTACAAAATGCGCACCGATGGTAGCCTAAGCACCAAATTAGTTGACGAAGAGTGCAGTTTCCTGTCCGTATCAGGCGACTTCCTGTATTATTGCGGCGACTGCCTGTATAGAATGCGTACCGACGGCAGCGAAAAGACTGCGCTTACGGAAGGGTTGACCATTTTCCCCTGCGTATCGGGCGATTATGTGTATTATGCCGTTAAAAGTGAAACAGGCGGCCTGTGGAGGGTCTCCGTGAACGGTAGCGAGCCGCAGCAGGTAGCAACGGGATTCATACAGACTTACTGTGTAGTTGATGACTGGATCTATTATGTTGACCAGAGCAACTGGAACAATGTATGGCGCGTCCACACGGACGGCACGGACGCCGGGGTGATTCTTCCTTTTGATTTCAGGATCACCACCATCAATATCGCAGACGGCATCCTGTATCTGAGTTTCAATGTAACAAACGAGGAGCAGGACGGATTTATTACAGGCGCGGAGATCGTTTCGCTGGATATTGAGACGCTCGTGAAATTACAGTATGTCGAGGCCGACACCGAGCCGCTGTGCACCGGGCCGGACGGTATGCTTTACTTCTTTAGGTACAGCGAGGGTATGGCATGGTACTCGATGGATCAAAACGGCGAGGTCACAAAGATAGGATAACATCATAGTAAATGCAACGGACGGGTATAGGAGGGTATATGTCAATCATCTGCAAACTATCAGGCCATAAATGGAATGGTTGCATATGCAGGCGCTGCGGCGAGGTCAGGGATCAGGAACATGACTGGAATGGCTGTAAATGCAGCCGATGCGGGGAAAAGAGGGACGAGGGACATAACTGGGATGGCTGCAAATGTAGAAAATGCGGAAAAATTCGAAACGACGCACATGATTGGGATGGCTGCAAATGCCGCCGCTGCGGGATGATAAGGAATGAAGGCCATGATTTTATGCTGATTGGCAGCGAAACAGATAACAGCTATGTTCATGTCGAATATAAAAACTATCGTTGCAGAAAATGCGGAAAAACTGAAACGCAAACCACGCGATTGGGAGAGCCGCAGGCGTTTTAGCAGTGCTAACGATTCATAACAATTACATGAATGTCAATAGCCGGAATTGTGCTGAATGCAGATTCCGGCTGTTATTATCATCTTTTCTGCTTCACCTTTTTACTAGCCTTCAATATCACGCATGCTTCACTTCATCAATATCCGCGTGACACATTCGCCGCAATACAGAACCTCGTATCCGTCATAATCGACGATGTTCCCGAAATCGCCCGTTTCTTCATAATGGTATTTAGTTAGAGAAAGGCCGCAGGCTTGCAGCAGCTTTTCCGGCAGATGCTGGGCGATGAAGGCAAATATGCCGGAGTCCAAATAGTGCGGAGCAGGGTTTGCAGTTTCGGCCGTGTTGTGTTCTATCATCCACAGCGCAAGCCGCAGGCAGTTGTCTTCCTCCTTTGCATCGCCGAATGCCATGGATTCAATCATCCGCTTTGCCGCGGTCATTTTTACAAAATAACTCGTATCTGTGTTAAAAATATTCCATAGCACTTTTGCAGACCGGATTTTACTGACGGTTATTACGCGATCATACTCGTCACGAAGCGAAGAAAGCAATTCGAACAGCACCTCATCGCCATCGAGCTTTTCAATAGCGGTTCGCCGGACATGAGCGGAATCATTAGTTCGAGCAATCTTTATTAAAACTGCGGTATCTTTTATGTGACTGACAACTGTCTCGTCATAACCGTAAGCCTTTCCGTATTCGATCCATGCCTGCTCGCTGGAGCTCCTTTCAGCAATTTTCATTAGCGCCGCTCGTGTCATTGCCGTTTCGGGCGTCTCCTGCGCAATGGTGTGAAGTATTGCATTATCGCTAATATGCTCAAATACCGTTGAAGATGCCGTACAATTAGCCCGCACAATTCTTGCCAGTAAATGCGGATCTTTGATTTTCCCGGCTATTTCGGCAAGCCACCACTTATGGCGGGTATAGCCTTCGGAATTCGCTCCCCGGTATTCGGGCATTGAGATCAAGGCTTCCGTGAGCTTTTCCTGTGAAGAGATATAGGAACAGGCTTTCATACGCACATCAAGATCCGGGTCGCTTTGTGCGATTTCAAACAGCGTATCATCGCTCAGCTTGCCTCTTTCTATTGCTTTATACCGCTTTTGCCAATCCTTGCTTTTCCATGTAGGCGTGAAAAGTCCCATTTTTATATCCTCCTTTAAAAAGCCTAAGATAGGTTTTGCCCGCGCACATATGTATTATAAATCCGCTCACTTTCATCAAATCTGCTTTTTTTCTTAGCCAACTCATAGGCTTCTAAAAGTATGGAATGAACATTATTTTGTTCGTATGCTTGCAGAGCTTCGTAAATCTCGATAGTTTCTGATGGATAAATGGTCGCTATTACCTTGAGCTTTTCAGGGTTATCCAGATACATTTCAAACCTTTTAATTTGTTTCACGATCGTATAAAATGCAATGCCGTTTTGGTCTTTTTTTGCAATCCGCAAAAGCTCGTTTGTGTCAGCGATTTTCTTCACCGCCGCCAAACAAATGTAATAGTCTGTAGCAGAAAGAATAGCAACTTCTAAAAGCTGTGGATTTGAGATTTGCTCAATCACTTGCGAACTGGTATAACTTGAAAATGGATAGTTCCTAATTAACGTGAACATGGCAGCGACACATTTGATGTATTCTTCCGATTCCAAAAGGGCTGGCGCTTCCTTATATAGCCCGCAAAATACATTGGCTGAATTTTGATAATCTCTGTTAAAATGTGAAGTCAGCCAATTCCAATAGAGTTGCTTTGCAGATTGAATGGTCGTATCTACATAACGCTGTGCAACACTTTTAGCTATAATATGATTAGCCATCAAAACTTTTTCTAATTGCAAAATATTTTCTAGCTTCTCGCAGGCTAAAAGAGTAATAAGCGATATTGAATAACTTATCTCATCTTTTTCCCTGTCGCTTAAATTTGGAGGATAACTCAATACTATTGGCAGTTGCACTACCTTTTCTAATATATCTTTGTTCTCCATATTCATATTGAAAATAAGCTGGGCTTTCACAGCAGGTGCAAGTTCGCCGGACATTATGCCTTCATAAAAATATAGCTCTCGCAATAATCCTTGGTCGGTTATCTTTTTAGCGGAAGCTATTTTTATTACTTCCTTGCTCCTTGAAGATTTAACTATTTTGCAAAGCTTGTATGGGTCTGTAATGGCATCAATAGCCGCTAACGCCGTTTGCTCGTCCTCACTTTGCCACGCCGGCTTAAACAGTCCCATATAGTACCTCATTTCTTATTACTGGTTTAATTTTTGATTTGAAACAGCAATGTATAATCATCCGATGACGCAGCCTGTTTTACTGTAATGGTCGCAGAATATCCATCCCCGTACCATTTAGCCTCATAAAATAATGTAGCGGGGGAGACGCCATCGAATTCAGCACTCTGATTGATCAGCTGCTGTGCGTCACTTAATTCCTTGCCATCGGCGAAGCAATGGTGAGGCTCTCCCCATGCTTCGGTACAAGTAATCGTCAGTTTCTCGGCTTCCTTTACCGATCGTTGTTCATTTCCATAAGTAAGCACGGCACCCAGCGCATACATTCCGCCTTCTTTAAAGATTGCCGTCATTCTGTCGAACTTCATTCCTTCAATGGTGATGTCGTGATAATTATATAATAATGATGTGGTTTCGCCCGTTTTCTGGTCTCTTGACTTGTCGCCGTCTTCGGGTTCTTTTCCAACAGCCTCGTTCAGTGTGGGGAGATCATTTCCCCAGAAGGAAAGATAATCATTTGCCGAAAATGTAGGTTTGGATGAACAACCAAAACAACTGAGCAATAGTAGTACCAGAGTGAAGACTATCAAACATGCTTTACCTTTTACCATTTGCGCGAATCTCCTTACAGGCCAAAATGAAGACTGTATGTGCAGATCTCCTGATAAGATTCTATCAGATGTAAAGCCTGTGCAGGTGTGCAGGCAGCATACTTATGTAATCGGCGCTAATGAATTCGAATGATCACTTCGGCGTCCCCGAGCGCTTGCTCGATAGCATCACTTTGGTTTTTTGAGCAATCGATGGTTTGCAGTGCGGGCAGCCCGGCAAGCGGTGTGTAATCTGCTGCATTGATTCCAATGATGTTAATATAGTTAAGATCTTTCAAGTTTGTAAGCGGCTTTAAGTTGGTGGCAGGATTGTTCTGTATGCAAAGGCTGTTCAATTTTTGAAATCGCTCGATTCCGTTCAGATCGGCCAGCTTGTTTCCCAACAGATCAAGACAACTGAGATCTGGCAAGTCCCTTAGCATATCCAGACTGGTTACATCAGACTGGTAGAGGGTAAGGTCTATAAGGTTATGAATGGAATTGCAGATTTCTATGTCAGCGGCGCTTAGATTACTCACGCGTAGCCAAACCAACCCCGGCATTTGCTGAAGAGGTTCATAATCCTGCACGGGAGTATCAATAAGCGACAGAAAATTGAGCGGGCAAGCAGCAAGCGTTGTGATATTCTTTGTATTTGTACCGGCCAGGTCCAGAAAGCGCAGCTGATTCAGTCCGGCAAGCGGTGAAATATCGGTTAATGGATTGCTTGTAAGCAACAGATCCGTGAGGGTCTTACAATCTCCGAGAGCAGATAAATCAGAAATTTGGTTTCCGGCAAGTCCCAATTTTTCAATTGGAAGACCTCGCAACGGCGTTAAATCGCTGATGTTCTGGTTCAGGAGCGCAAGCTCTTTGATATTCTTCATTTTGGCGATGTCGGTCAGATATTCAATGTCACCGGCAGTATTCACGGGTGTGTTGTTCAACGCTTGGTTGACGCCAGAAATGTTGAAATCACTCCAATCGGCGAATGGTTCATCACCACAAATCAACAGTTTCGTGATCCGGGCAAGATCCTGCTCGATGATTACCTCGTTTTCACTTAGACCCAGTTCCAATCTGACAGCTTTTTCGATGAGCAGTGATGTAA
>Ga0123334_1000657_pt1 | contig 46994 bp, 35 predicted proteins | sample BiotimSIPDNA_FD_89706 | JGI IMG/M metagenome (GOLD analysis project Ga0123334, IMG submission 89706) | Anaerobic biogas reactor microbial communites from Washington, USA - Biogas_R1 time_0 SIP DNA | ecosystem: Engineered > Bioreactor > Anaerobic > Unclassified | place: Washington, USA...
CAGCAGATCATCTAGCAATTCAACCTTATTGAGTACCAATAACAAAAACTGCATACTTCATCTCTCCTGTAGATAATATTCAATGAGCGCTTGCGCGAATTGTGCGGCAAACCGCGTTTTTGCTAAGCAAAATACACTGCGGACGCTTTAGCGCCTTCCTTAAGCGTTTTGTGTGTATCGTGCCGCTAGCATTTTACCAAATGTCCTTCAGGGGGGATTGAACCCACCATTGAAATAAGAATCTATCTATCCCCCGATACGCGTTTTTTAGCCTGAAGGGCTAAAAATACGCTCTGAGGCGGAGGTCTTAGGAGCATCCGATAAATGCAATATCAAGTATAACGCTAAATGAGCCGTTGTGCAAATGCAAACTGAATTAAGATAGTATTAAGTAAAAAAGGCGCGCTAGTAGAAATGCATAAACAGTTCGCTGCTAATACCCCTTCTCCAGCATTGCCTTCGCGATTTCCGCGAATACCGGCGCCGCCACCTTGCCGCCGAGGCGACCGTTTTCGACAAATACGGCTATGGAATACCGGGGAGCTGTTGCTGGAAAATAGCCGGCAAACCAGGCATGTACCGCATTGCCATAGCCGGTTTCTGCGCTGCCTGTTTTCCCTCCGGCGCCGCCATGGTAGCCCATGATAGCCCCGGTCCCGGTGCCGTAGGAGGTCACAGCCTCCATCAGCCTGCATACCTTGTCGGCTGTTCTTTTGGAGATTATTCGTTTGCCCTCATCTACCCTGACCTTCCTTACGACCTCGCCTTCGCCGTTAACAATGGAATCAACAATATTTATCCTGTTCTTGATTCCACCATTGGCCACCGTCGCGACCATATCTGCCACCTGCACCGGTGTTGCCAGAAGCACTCCCTGACCTATTGCCAGGTTAGCAATGTCCGCCTGGCTGTAGCTGTCATCTGTTTGTTGAAGGCTGCCCTTTGCCTCATATATGCCTTGCTCTGATAAACCTGTATAGCTTCCCAGTTCAAACCTCTGAGCCATCTCGATAAGGTTTTCATACCCGACCCTTCGGCTCATTTCTATAAAATAGGAATTGCAGGACACAGCAAAAGCCCGTTCCAGGTTAATGTCGCCATGTCCGCCTTCGTAATAGGAGGAGCATCGAAATACAAGGCTGCCTATATCCACAGCCCCGCTACAGTAATAGTGGTCCGGATCGCTAAAGCCTCCGCGCATATAGGGTAGATCCTGACCAAGACTATCAGGGTAGCCACTATTCTCGGCTATATTAGGGGCATTTAGATAATTAATATATCCATTAGCTGCATAATTAAATCCATTCTCACCTATACCATTAGGGGCTGACTCCCTGCGCTCCTGCTCCATAATATCCTGCTCATTTTCCAGGTATGCTGCCACATCGACGATTTTGAACACTGAGCCCAGATTATAGGCCGCCGTCGCTTTGTTGAACAGCTCCTTACCATCGCTGTCAAGGTAGTCTTCTATGGCATTCTGGTTAAAATTGGGTCTACTTGCCATTGCAAGAATATCTCCCTTCACAACATCCTCAACTACAACTGCGCCTGAAATGTTGTACTTGTCCATAACTTCTTCAACAATTCTTTGTATGAGGTAGTCCAGTGTCAGCTTTACATTTAGCTTCTCAACGGCATTTTTGGTCTTCAGCCTGTATCCCAGCCCCTTGATTGGCTTTTTTGCTGCATCTGTGACTGTACCGATTTCAAAAACAGCGCTGTCCTTTAGCTCATTCTCATAGAACTTTTCAATCCCCGACTGCCCAATCTGATCCTTTCGGTTTAGATAGCCCAGCACATGCTTTGCAAGAGTATTGTCATCATAGCGGTCCAGAGATTTTAGAATTGATACCCAGTCAATATCCATTTCCAGAAGCTTATCGCTAGCTGCTTTATCCGTCCTGATAAGGAGTGGCTTGCTCCTGGAGGTCAGCTCTCCCAGCAAATCAACTTCGATTCCAAGGACAGCGCATACCTCTTCCCTCTCCTGCTGAGACTCAGGCATGGACGCCGGTTTTATGAAGGCAGTATAGTTTTGAGTTCTGTTTGTGAAAGGAATACCCATTCGGTCGAGAATATTTCCGCGCAGCTTTTCAATGCGCGTATTGGAGAGCCTCTGCTCAAAAGCCGCTTCCGCAAGACTCTCCGATGAGAAGAACTGAATGTATGCGACCTTGGCAATCAGGGCGACAAATGATAATAAGGCTATATAACATATGATACTTATTCGTTTATTAGTCAACAAAAAACCCCTTTCAACAGCAGTGAGTCTACTGACATTCTTGCCGTTGCCAAGGGTTAATATTCAAGTATGCTGCACATATCAGGCTTATTTTTGCTTCAGCCAATCATTTCTTTTGCTCAAAATTATCGCCCTTGCGCCTTAGTATTGTATAAGGCTCTACCGGTTCATCCATAGGCATATAGACTGTCATCTGGGGATGAGGCGCCGCTTCAATGCTTTCGCCCTCATTATTCTTCATCGAGGTTACCTCTTGAAGACGGAAGCTGCCTTTTGGGCTCACAACCTCAAGCTCGTCTCCTATCACGAATCTATTTCTCTGTTCAATGGTTGCAATCCTCGATGTCCTATCGTAATCCATTACCAGACCCACGAAATCATAGTCCCTAATATAGGAGCTGGTCTTGTAGTTTTGCTCCTTGCCGGAAGGCTTACCCTCGAAAAAACCTGTTGTGTACTCCCTGTGGCTAGCCTTAGACATTTCATCCATCCATGTAATGTCGAATTCATAATTCTTCGGATCGGCATAATAGGCGTCCAAAGCTTCCCTATAGGCCTTGACCACAGTCGCCACATAATAGGAGCTCTTCATCCGGCCTTCAATTTTTAGGCTTGTAATACCACTGTCTATTATTTGCGGCAGGTGCTCAATAAGGCATAGATCCTTCGAATTGAAAATATAGGTGCCACGTTCGTCTTCAAAAATCGGCATGTATTCCCCCGGACGCTTTTCCTCCACCAAATGATACTTCCACCTGCATGGATGGGCGCAGGCCCCACGGTTGGAGTCACGATTGGCCATGTAATTGCTCAAAAGGCACCTGCCCGAATAGGAGATGCACATCGCACCGTGGACGAACATTTCCAGTTCAAGCTCCTCAGGAACCCTCTCTCGTATTTTCTTAATCTCATTGTAGGATAATTCTCTGGCAAGAATGACACGCTTAACACCCTGCCTGTGCCAGAAGGCGGCACTCCTCCAGTTGGTGTTATTGGCCTGGGTGCTGAGGTGAAGCTCCATCTCGGGAGCCTCCTGCTTAATTAAATCGAGAACCCCCGGATCGGAAAAAATGATGGCATCTACCCCGGCATCACTTGCCTGTCGTATGTGGCCCGGCATATTTTCAAAGTCCTCATTGTGAGGAATTATGTTCATTGTCATGTAGACTCTTTTGCCTCTGGCATGGGCGAATTCGATTCCCTCTCTCAGCTGCTCTGGGCTAAAATTGCCTGCGCCGGCCCTGAGGCCGAATTCCTCTCCTCCCAGATAAACAGCATCCGCACCATATATGATGGCCATTTTCAGCTTTTCAAGATTGCCCGCCGGAGCAAGCAGTTCAACTCTTCCGGCTTCCCTCATTTTTGCATCTCCGTTTCGAAACGTTTATATGATAGTGCTACTCCATCTCCAACAGGCAGAATGCTTGTGTCCAGCGTGGGATCGTTGCTCAGCATGTCCAGATAAGTCCGCATCCTGTTGACGATTGTTCTCTTTCTTCTTACAACAGGCTCCTGGCCGGTTATCATTCCTTTATAAAGCACATTGTCAGATACCAGAAGACCGCCGCTTTTCAGTAATCTCAAGCATTCGGGCAGGAACTCCGGATATTGACCCTTGGCAGCATCCAAGAAAATCATGTCATATTGCTTGTCAAGGCATTCCAATACATCCTGCGCATCTGCGGCAATGATACTGACAGTTTGCTCCAAGCCTGCTCTTTTTATGTTCTCATGGGCCATTCGCTGCATCTCATCATTGCGCTCGATTGTGTCTATCCTGCCTCCTTCTGGCAAGATGCCTGCAAGCAGGATGGTAGAATAGCCAATGGCAGTGCCTACCTCCAGTATACGCCCGGGCTTCACTATCCTTCCCAGTACAATCAGCAGCTGAGCGACCTGCGGCGTAACAATGGGTACATGATGCTCCTTGGCATATTGCTCCAGCTCGCTTAACAGTTGTGTGTTATGCTTCAGCGTGTCTCAGCCCTCTCCCCTATTTCGTTGAGTATTTCTTTATATTTGCCTGATGCTCTTTGAATGTTTTGGCAAATGCATGACTGCCTGTCCCGTCTCCCTTGGCTACATAATAATAGTAAGGAGTCTCATCGGGATTCAAAGCCGCCTTTATCGAGGCCTCACCCGGGCAACAAATGGGGCCGGGCGGAAGACCCTCATTCAAATATGTGTTGTAGGGATCTTCAATCTCAAGATCCGCATATAGAACTCTATCCTTATATGAGCCGGTATTTCTCATCATAATATACTGTATTGTAGCGTCCACCTGAAGCTTTCTAAGCGATGCGTCCTTGCCTGAAAGCCTGTTATACAGTACCCCTGATATCAAATAACGATCATCGGGGTCTCTGGCTTCCCTCTCAATAATGGATGCCATCGTGACAACCTTATCGAGCGTCATCTCACCCGGAAGATTTGCAATCATTTCTCTGTATTCCTGCCTGAACTTCTTGTTGAAATTGCTCAGCATCTTATTAAGAATGTCCCGGTCACTGGCATTGTAGTCATACTCATAGGTATCAGGGAAAAGATAACCCTCCAGCCTGTCATCTCGCTTTGGTATGCCTATGAGGAAATCATAATCGAATACCTCTGCGTTGGCAGATCTTATGAATTTGGCTTTGTCCTTAATGATTTTTTTGTCATAGAGGATATCAACAATCTGCTTGAAGGTCTTACCCTCAGGTATTGTAACGGTTCTTGTTGCCGGGTCTGAAGAAAGCACTCTCATCATTTCATCATAGGTCAATGAACTGTTGACAATATGGGTACCGGACAAATATGTACCATCGAAGCCGTTGATTTTAGAAAGCAGCTTAAAAATGTTCTCATTCTTAATAAGCTCCTGCTCCTTCAGCTGAGCGGCAATTTCAGAAACACCAGCACCCCTTTTGATAATAAATTCTACGCCGTCCTTTTCGTCAACTACCACCACATCATTCCTGCTGGTATCGTTATATTTGTCTATCACATACTTGTATGATAAAGAACTGCTAATATACACTATTGCAACAATGCCTAAAATGAATATCAACCAGAATGCAAGCCTCTTCTTCCATTTGTTGCTGCTTTTCTTCTTCTTAGCCTTTGGGGCCTGCGATGTTTGCTTTACCATTCAGTTACCTCCAGGTCTGGAGCTCCATTAGGCATTTGTTTTGCTTCTCGCCTTGGCTCTAAGCTCCGTATTCAGTATCCTCTTTCTCAGTCTCATATTCTTTGGTGTTATCTCCACCAACTCATCATCAGAAATAAATTCAAGGGCTTGCTCCAAACTCAAGGTGATTGGTGGCGTTAGCCTAAGTGCTTCATCAGAACCTGCGGCTCTCATATTGGTAACATGCTTCTTTTTGCAGACATTTACTACAATATCTTCATTTTTAGCATTCTCACCAACTATCATGCCCTCATAGACTGTGACTCCTGCTGTTATAAAAAGGTTCCCTCTTTCCTGAGCATTATACAATCCATAGACGACGGACTCCCCTGCTTCCCATGCTACAAGTGATCCTCTCTGCCTGCTTGATATGTCACCCTTATAAGGCTCATGGCCGTTAAACACATGGTTCATTATACCATTGCCCTTTGTGTCGGTCAAAAATTCGGACCGGTATCCAATCAGGCCTCTTGCTGGAATTTTGAACTCCAGGCGCATATAGCCCTCCGTCGCAGAATGCATATTCAGCATTTCAGCCTTGCGAGTGCCTAGCTTCTCCATTACAACGCCCATGAATTCCTCAGGCACATCTATCATCAAAAGCTCAATGGGTTCAAGTATAGTGCCGTCAACCTCTTTCATGATAACCTTCGGCTTTGATACCTGAAGCTCATAACCCTGCCTCCTCATGGTCTCAATTAGTATCGACAATGACAGCTCTCCTCTTCCTGACACCTTAAAGGAATCCGGCGATTCAGTCTCCTCAACCCTGAGACTGACATTCGTCTCAAGCTCCTTAAACAGGCGATCACGAATATGCCTTGAAGTTACATATGTTCCTTCCTTGCCGGCCAGAGGACTGTTGTTGACGCTAAAGGTCATGCTGATAGTCGGCTCGTCAATATTTACAAAGGGCAGGGGCTCCGGTGACTCCATGTCGCATATGGTTTCGCCTATGTTGATATCTCCGATTCCCGAAACCGCAACAATATCACCAAGCGACGCTTCTTTGGCATCCACCCTTCTTAACCCCTGAAACGTGTATAGACGGCTGATTTTTGCATGGGCTATGGTCCCGTCTTTTTTGCAGACCGCTGATTGCTGCCCCAGGCTGACCTTACCCCTATCAATCCTGCCTATGGCAATTCTGCCCACATATTCATCATAATCAATATTTGAGACTAAAAGCTGAAGAGGACTATCCAGTTCTCCCACAGGGGCAGGAACACTTTTAACTATCGTATCCAGCAGTGGCTCAAGATTCTTTCTCTCATCCCCCAGGTCACATATGGCAAATCGATCCCTTGAGGAAGCATAGACAACCGGAAACTCAATCTGATCGTCATCTGCACCAAGCTCAATAAAAAGGTCCAATACCTCATCTATAACTTCATCAGGCCTTGCCTCCGCCTTGTCGATCTTGTTGATTACCACGATTGGTTTGAGGCTAAGCTGCAACGCCTTGCGCAGCACAAACTTGGTCTGAGGCATGGGGCCTTCGAATGCATCCACCAGCAGCAGCACACCATCCACCATCTTTAGCACTCGCTCTACTTCGCCTCCAAAATCGGCATGTCCGGGGGTGTCTACAATGTTAATCTTAACTCCCTTATAAACTACGGAGGTGTTTTTCGCCATTATCGTAATGCCGCGTTCTCTTTCCAGGTCACCCGAGTCCATGACCCTTTCTTGCACCTGTTCATTCTCTCTGAAAATCCCGCTCTGTCTGAGCATACCGTCCACCAGTGTTGTCTTGCCATGATCTACGTGAGCTATAATCGCTATATTTCTAATGTCTTCTCTCTTCGTTGCCACAATTCTTCCCTTCCAGTCTATATAAACCATAAACAGATATTATATTTGACTATGTTTAACAGATTTATATTGCAAGCTAAATTTTAAATTATTAACTAAACAATGTCAACCTATCAGAATTTCATGATAGAGTCAATTTCTTGCCGGGAGCATAAGATAGTTATCCATATTTCTCCAGATAATGATACCTGCCACGGGGCAGGTATCATATACAACTTTTCTTTGTGGGCACTACTCTTCACGCGACAGCCTGTTCATTCATAAGTGGCGGCAGTCTCTCTCATCATCTCGTTAAAACCAAATCCATCAATTAGCTCAACAAACATGGATACGACATCACTGTCAAACTGTGTTCCTGCACCCATAATCAACTGCTGTCTGGCATCCTTAAGGTTGAGCTTGGTCCTGTATAGGCGGTCAGACATCATTGCATCAAAGGCATCCGATACGGATATTATCCTAGCAAGCAGAGGGATCTCATCGCCACGCAGTCCCTCCGGATAACCTGTCCCGTCAACTCTTTCATGGTGGCATTTGACAACTGGAACTACGTCCTTAAACATTGATACCGCAGACAAGATGCGTGCTCCCTTAAGAGGATGCTTCTGAATCTCAATCAGCTCCCTCGTCGTTAGTTTCTCTGTTTTTAACAGGATGTCATCTGCTGTGCCTATCTTTCCTATATCATGAAAAATACCGCTTATGCGTAGTGTCTCCATATCCTGACTGGACAAACCGGCCGCCTCGCCTATCTTGACTGCATAGTATGCAACGCGGTCCGAATGGCCCCTTGTATATATGTCCTTTGCATCAACTGCCAGACGTAGCACCTCAATTGTGTCCATATACCTAAGCTTAAGCTGATCGTATGTTTTGTTGAGCTCGTCATTTTTCATGTTGACCAAGGAATGAAGAAAAGCATTGTTGATGGATGAAGCCGCCTGACTTGTGTAAATCTCCAGAAGCTTGATACCATCTTCTATATTCTTGCTCTCAACATAAATAACTCCAATCGTCTGTTTAAACTCATTATTCAAGGGAAAAATAACGCCTTCCTCCAGGTGTACAATCTGTTGGGATATCCTTGCGTAGCCTATATGCTCCATCAGCGTGGGGCTTAGCATCTCCATAAAGTGCGTTATCTCAGCTTTGTACTTCCCTATTCCTTTAAAAATACTTTTATTCTCATCGATTATGTCTGTGGTATCATCAACCAGAATAAAGGCATTCTTACTATCAACAAGGGGCATTATTTCAGTCAAGATTTCTTCCATTATTGAGTCGATAGGTTGCAAGGAATATATCTTAGGAACGGCCTGCAATATCTTGTTGAGGCCATCTCTAAATTTCTTGATCGTCCTCATTTGAGAAATAGATTTGATTCCTGACTCCACAAGCAATAGCAGTTGATCAAACCTATCGCTTTTCTCGCAGTAGCTTTGTATGTCCAGCGCCTTTATTGTCTCCAGTGGCGGTGCCAAATCCTTATGTCCGGTAAGTAATAGAATATACAGCTCACTGTTAAATTCCCTGATTGTCTCAACAACCTTGTCACCATGAATCGGATACATCAAATAGTCCAGTACCATCAGGTCAAAGTGCTCGCTTCTAATCTTTTCTACAGCCTCCAAAGGGTCGGTAACCCCCACGACATCATAGCCGCTGCGCTTAAGCACAACAGTTAATGAGTCAATGATTCCGACCTCATCATCAACAACCAGTATTTTGTAATTCAATGAGGTGTTACGTATTTTTCTTCGCATCTATTCTGCCTCCTGAGTGCTGTATGTAATGCATGGTATTGAAATAAAAAATGTTGTACCGCAATCTTCTTTAGTAGTAAAAGATATGTTTCCGCTAAAGCGTCCCTTTATTGTTGCGTATGACATATAAAGGCCCAAGCCGGTACCTTTTTTGCCTTTAGTCGTAACCATCTCCTTAAAAAGTCTGTCTGCAACCTTTTTGGGTATGCCCTTTCCAAAATCCTTGAAGGTGAACTCCACATTGTCGCCGCTACGAACAATAAGCAATTCAATGACGCCATTCTTCCCTTCATAGGAATGCATAGCATTAATTATTATGTTATCAAACACCTGAACAAGATTGTTAACCTCCCCCTTGATTTCAGTGCTTTTGTCAATGCAAAGATCAATTTTCAAAACACAGTGGCGCCTCTTTAATTCGTGCTTGAGCAGTAGATCAACTCTTTTGACAACCTCATCCACTGTAAATTTATCGGTGCCAGAGGCGCTCATTTGAACAGCCTGTCCCTTGACTGCTGAGATAACATCCGACATATATGCACAATAAGGCCTCATCTTCTCCAGCCAGCCAAGCATATCCTTAGCGATCTCCTTGTGATCCTGTTCGGTCACGCTCCTGTCATCGATAGAATCCCGATATTCATATGTCAGGTCCTTAAGGGCTTCGATGGCACCGGATATTGACATTATCGGGGTCTTAAGGTTGTGAGCAATCCCTCCGATCAGCTGCCCCAGTGACGCAAGCCGCTCCTGCTCCAGCAGAATAGCCTGCTGTTCCTTTATTGCTTCAATATTCTTCTTGTGCTCGGTAATATCCTTCAAGAGGATGAGTGTACCAAGGTAATGATCCTGGGAATTGATCTGTGTGATTTCCACTGTGAAAAAACTTTCAAAACCTTCGGATATTATGTATTTCTCAAAGGTCTGTCTTTTCTCCTTCCGTGAAGCCACAACCACTTCAGCCAGCTCTGCTATGTCAATGTTTAGACCATCTATAGATTGAGCTAAATCATACAAATTCTCATGCCTATTTGCGTCCAGCTTATTATTGCATAAGTGATTAAACATCCTGTTATACTCTATTATATTTGCGCTTTCATCAATAACTACAAACGCATCGGAAATATTGTCCACAACATTTTTGAGGGCAATTGGAATAACATTTAAAAACTTATATTTAAAAATGGCTACAGCAAAGCATAGTACTGCAAAAGAAAAAGATATGTTTTCCAGGAAAACCGGCATTTCTACTATACCCTGTGTACTAAGTAAGACAACAACCAGTGGTAGCAATACGCCTATGAATATTAGTATCGACTGCTTTGAGAAGAAGCCGGAGTTTCTTATTGAAAAATATAGTAAGTAGTATAGCCCTATTAAAATACACGCATATGAATAGATCTCGTGTACAATATAGTATTTGCCGTATACAAAACCAGTACTAATATAGCTATACTCTATAATGAATAGGTTATGGTACACATTTGTAAAAACCATAACAAGAGAAATCGTAGGCACTATAAGTAGAAGCAGGTGTTTTGCGGAAATGCTAATTTTTGTCCTGGCATATATAATGCCAGTGAATAAAAGTGAAATAGGAATAAATATAACACCGATGTAGGAAATATGTTCCAAGCTAATTACTAGGCTCTCATTCTTATCTGGAATTATTATCTGAAGAAGCCTGCAAGTACTCCATATAAACATAAATGCTACATTCAATAGGAAGACATAATGAATCTGCTGTTTCTTGCGTATTCTGCTTATATATATTCCAATAAAGGCAATAAGCAGCACCGATACGAATAAAAGAAAAAAAAGTATGTCATTGTGGTAGATAATCGGAATCACCTCTATCAAGTGTCTGCCTAATTAAAGCTATCCCTAATAAAGCCTGTTACCTGCATATGTTCAATAAGCTTCTTTATGTAATCCAATGTTATCATTGGCCATTCAAACCCTACCCTGGCAAGGTTGTTTTTAGTCATGTTGGAATTAATGCTAATTGGCGAGCCATATTCCAGGGCATTATCCTTGCTCATATCTGCAATTATTCCAGCTAGTATGTCATGTTTCGTTCTGTCCTCTGAAATCCTTTCAACCAGCTTGCTGAAATCATCTGTCTTCAAAACCTTGATCCGCAGCGACAGCCTGGAAAACATGTTAATTAACTCCCCGATCGTGACCTCATTATTATTTGTAATATGATATACTAATTCGTTCCGTCCGGGCTCCTGCATAAGTAATAATATGGCTTTGGCTGCTAAGTCCACAGGAGAGAATTCCACATCAACATCAAGTTGATTTTCGGGTATAGCCTTTAATAGAATGATGGATCTGATGATACTGTAAAAGGCATTTTCATGTATGTTTTTCTGAAAATATCCATCGGAAAAACGTCCCGTCAAATTGCCCATCCTGAATATAGTCGCATCCATTCCCTGCTTGACCTCGTTAAATATGACCTTCTCAGCCTCAAATTTACTTCTCACATATACGTTCTCTTTGTAGTTTTGTCCAACAAAGAAATCGTCCTCATTGAAGTCACGGGCTTCACCTTCAAAAGCAGTCAAATAGCTTCCGGCTATTGCGAGAGTAGAAATATAGTACAGCTTCTTTTCATACTCTCGAACAAATTGTGCAATTCTTTGCGTGCCCGCTACGTTGGTGTTAGCAAATTCAGCGTAATCTCCATAGTATTTTACAATGGCCGCTGAATGAATAACCGTATCAATTGTCTCGGATAATTTCAAATAATCCTTATCCTCTAGAGAAAACTTATCTTGTCCGATATCACCCTCTATTACAAAAATTCGCTTATTAATAAATCTTGCATAATCAAAGGCAAAATAATCCTCAAGAGTTCCCTTTAGCTTGTTGACAGCATTGCTCTGATCCTTTCCCCTAATAAGACAATATACAGTTGCATTCGAGTTGTCAATAAGCTCCCTCAAAATATGTATGCCAAGGAACCCCGTTACTCCGGTTAGCAAGACATTATTCAGTTTACCAGCCTTCTTATTCTTGTTTTCCAAGCCTAATTCCTTCAAATCAAATATATCTTTATTACTGCTTGCAGCCACTTCCTCAAAAGCATCTGCGAGTATCTTATCCGACATTAGCTTCACCGTCTGGCAATTATAGAAATCAGCTGCTGTAATACCCCAATTATGCTTGTGTGCCCTGATCAGCATATCTATGATCGCTAAGGAATCAGCTCCCAGATCAAAGAGGTTGTCATTTACGCCGAAGTCACTCCTTTTAAGGCATTCTTGGCATATCTCCAGGAGTACTCTTTCTACTTCATTTGACGGTGCTTCGTATGAAGTCGTTGCCTTCTGACTCATATCAGGCTCAGGTAATGCTTTTCTGTTTATCTTTCCATTTGATAACAAGGGCAGACTGTTAAGCTGAACAAAAAAGGATGGAACCATGTAATCCGGCAACCTACTTAAAAGGAATGCCTTCAAAGCTTCATAGGATATCTGTTTTTGTGAGACATAGTATGCGCACAAGTAATTTTCTCCACTTGCCCTGGCTTTACCAACGACAACCACTTCATTGACATCCTTGTGCTCAAGCAGTCTTTTTTCTATTTCTCCCAGTTCGATTCTGAATCCTCTTATTTTTATCTGTGAATCTATTCTTCCAAGATACTCGATATCACCCTTGGGATACCATCTGGCTAAATCACCTGTGCGATAAATAATTCCGCCGGGATTAAAAGGATTGTCTACAAACTTTTCCCTTGTCAGCTCTTCATTATTTATGTACCCTCGTGCTACACCAACTCCTCCGATATAAAGCTCTCCAGCTATACCGATTGGAAGCAGATTCATGTTTTTATCCAGTATGAAAATTTTCGTATTGTCTATGGGTTTTCCTATAGGCACTGTCTTCAGCGGCTTCTTCTCAGGACGACAATCATAGTATGTCACGTCTATCGAAGCCTCAGTAGGCCCATATAAATTTGATAATAAAGTACCATTATTTTTGTTCAACAATCGGTTGAATTTCTCAACCTGCTGAACAGTTAAAGCTTCACCGCTGGCAAAGACCTGCTTCAAAGAAGAAAGCCTGTGCGTATCTTTCGTTTCATCAATGTAATCTAAAAACATATTAAGCATGGAGGGCACAAAATGGAGTGTTGTGACCACGTTCTTTTCAATTGCCTTAATAATTTCTTCAGGATCCTTCTCGCCATCTGGAATAAGAAAGCATGTCTCTGCTCCCACTATAAATCCCCAGATTAATTCCCAAACAGATACATCAAAGGTATAAGTTGTTTTTTGCAGTATAACATCCTTATCATCCAGAGGGTATTTCTTCTGCATCCAGTTCAATCTGTTAATTAAGCTGTGATGCTCTATCATTACCCCCTTGGGATTTCCTGTAGAGCCCGATGTATAAATAATGTAGGCCAGGTCGGTAGGTTTGTTGATGTTTTCAAGATTAGTATCTCCATATTTGGATTGCAGACAATCATCCAAATTTATTACTGTTCCGCCGAATTTCATTTCTTTCGCATGCTCAGACAGGGTCAGCAAAAGCTTCGATTTACTGTTTTGCAGGATATATTCCTTTCTCTCCAGAGGGTATTTGGGGTCAATAGGCAGGTATGCACCTCCAGCCTTTAGGATACCCATTATTCCAATAATCATCTCAAGCGAGCGCTGAACCATTATCGATACTGCTTCGTCAGCGGTAAGGCCTTTGTCCCGCAGCATCCTTGCTACTTGGTTGGCTTTCCTGTTTAGCTCATCATATGTAATGCTTTTTCCCTCAAATACCGCCGCTCTTTTATTCGGCGTCCTTTTGACCTGTTCTTCAAACAACTGCTGTATCGTCTTGTCCCGCGGATAGTCGCAGGCAGTGTCATTAAAGTCCTTAAGTAATTTGTGTTTTTCTAGTTCCGATATCATCTCCAATTTTGATATTGGCTTATAAGGATTATCTAAGCCATGCCACAATATGCTTAATATGTGATGATGTATGAAGTCAATTTCAGTTGGATTAAACATGCTTAAAAGATAGTCGTAATCGATGATAAATTTATCATCATTATCTCTGTCGTTAACATTTATAATAAGAGATTCTATCTGATGTCCGCTGAAATGCCACCTTGTTGTAAAGGGCTCATAACTATCATTCATAAACTTGGAGTTTTGATATGTCAAAACAATATCGAAAATATTATCCGCATTGCTTTGTTCCCTGATTTGTTTTAGTAATAGATTGTATGGGTATTTCTGATGCCTGAGAACTGATAATATCTCCCTTGAGATTGATTCTGCAAAGGTTTTCAAGTTCCAATCATCATGAATATCTACCCGAACGGGAACCGCTGTGCTTACAAACATGCCAAAGGTAGCTTTTTCTTTGGCATTTGTTCGATTTAATAAGGTCGTACCGATTGTTAGGTCCTCTTTCCCGGATACCCTGTTGATATACATTGATAGGGCGGCAAAGAACAATGCATATTCAGAAACCTTATTTTCACTGCAATATTTGCGTAATTTATCAGTTAATTTTTTAGGCAATACATGTGTTTTACGTCTGGCTTTGGAGTCAAGGCTCAATGATGTACGGGGCTTTAGCGTAGTTACCTCCTTGAAAGCAGACAGCCTCTTGGTCCAAAAATCATTATCTGATTTGAACCTCCCGGATTCAAAATAATCATTTTCTCTCAGAATGAAGTCTAAATAGGATGGCTTCTTTGATGGGTCAATCAGTTCGCCATTTTTTAGTTTGGAATAATACTCGACAATGTTGTTGCCAACTATACTCATAGACCATGCATCAGAAATCAAATGATGCATTTTTACAAAGAAACCACCGACATTGTCGCTTATTTTTATCAAATCAAAATGAAATAAGTCGCTATCTATTAGGTCGAAAGGCTCTTCTGACCTAGCCTTGTCCCAGGCAAATAGTTCTTCGCTGGATGACTGGCTAAAATCGAAAAATTGGAGCTTTTTGTATTTGTAATTCGACACATATTGATATGGCTCATTATCCTTTTGTGTAAACCTTAATCGAATAGCATCATTCTTCTCAACGAGAAGATTTACAGCCTTCTCCAATAGTAGATAATCAATATCTCCCTGTAATTTTAACGTTGCAGCAATAGTACCAATGCTTGTCCCCGGATATAGCTTCTCAGTATACCATATCCCCTTCTGAGGCTGCGTGAGAGGATAATAGTCGATATTGCATCGCATGATAGACACCCCGTTATCATTAGTAAATAGCCAAGTAAACTACATAAAAACCCTTCAGTGAACATTATATTGTTTTTTTCTATCGAACACAAGAGAAATTTGAGAATTTATGGTTTAATTTATAAATTTAGTGCTATAATACTTATTTTATAGTCACTATTGTTACTCCTGATTCTCCCTCGCCATATTTCCCAAGTCTGTACCCCTTCACATGCTTGCTGCTTTTTAAGAACTGGTGAACACCATTGCGTAACATACCGGTACCCTTCCCATGGACAATGGTCACCTCAACAAGCCCTGCTATTACGGCATCATCCAAATATTTCCCAAGAATCTGCACGGCTTCATCCACATTAGTTCCCCTTATATCAATCCGTGGAGAAATACTCATCGACTTTGAAATGCCTATCCTGCCGGCACCTGCCTTTTGTATTTCCTGCGCCTGATCGTCAACGAGCTTCAGATTTGTAATGTGTACATTTATCTTCATTATCCCGGCTTGTACCAGCACCTCTCCGTCACTATCCGGAGCTGTCAGGACGGTTCCCTTTTGGTTCAGATTCGTAATCAGTACACTGTCCCCGGGCTTCAAGCTCTCAGGGGGCTTAATATAGCTCTGTTTGGGAAAAAGGCTCTCGGCAAGGGAACCCTCTAAATCGCCTATATTGCTTCTCAGTCTGGCCCTTGCCTCCTCAATAGCTCTGTTCCTGTCTGCCTCATCCTGCTCCCTGGCCGCACGCTTAATATCATCAAGTATACCCTCAGCATCCTTTTTTGCGGTAAGTAGGATCCCTCTAGCTTCCTCTCTGGCTTCACGCATCAGCTTGTCCTTCTGTGAAATCAGCTTTTCCTTCTGTCCCTCCAGCTCTTTTTTTAACTCCTCGATTTCCAGCCTGTATTTTTCGGCCTGCAGCTTTTCCTTCTCCGTATCGCTGCGGTTTTTTTCGATAGTCATGAGAACATCTTCGAACTCAATTTCCTCGCCGGATAAAAACTCCCTGGCTTTATCCAAAATCTCCTCCTGTAGGCCAAGCCTTCTTGATATGGCAAATGCATTGCTCTTTCCGGGAACGCCAATAAGCAGGTTGTAGGTAGGCCTTAGTGTTTCCACATCAAATTCACAGCAGGCATTCTCAACGCCCTCGGTAGTTAAAGCGTAAACCTTAAGCTCGCTGTAGTGGGTCGTAGCAACTGTAATCGCGCCTTTTCCATGAAGCCTCTCCAATATCGCCATAGCAAGCGCTGCGCCCTCTGTGGGGTCTGTACCCGCTCCAAGCTCATCAAAAAGCACCAGGGAATTCTCATCAGCTTCACGAAGAATTCTGACAATGTTGGTCATATGTGATGAAAATGTACTCAGACTCTGCTCAATGCTTTGCTCATCACCGATATCGGCGTACACTTTGTCGAAAACGCCTAACTCAGTACCCTCCACAGCCGGTACATGAAGTCCGGCCTGAGCCATTAGTGTAAAAAGCCCCAAGGTCTTTAGCGTAACAGTCTTTCCACCTGTATTAGGCCCGGTTACCACAAGAGTATTAAAGCTGCCGCCCACCCACAAATTAATCGGAACGACAGTGTTGCCGTCCAATAGAGGGTGTCTTCCCTTTTTTATATTAACTCTTTTTTCATGATTAAGTTTAGGGCAAACACACTTTAGCTCAAGGCTCAGCTTCGCCTTGGCAAATGCAAAATCCAGATCGGCGAAAATTGCTATGTTAGTTTTCAAGGCCTCTAAAATCTCCGCGACATCAGCTGTCAATTCATGCAATATCCGCTCTATCTCAAGCTGTTCCTTTGATCTTAGCTGCTTTATGCTATTATTGGCTTCCACCACAGCCATAGGCTCCACGTATAGGGTTGCCCCGCTAGCCGATGAGTCGTGAACAAGTCCCGGCACTTCATTCTTAAATTCGGCCTTAACAGGTATGACATAGCGATCGCCCCTAAGGGTAACAATGGACTCCTGCATAAGCTTTTGATACTTTGAGGAGCGAATCATGCTATCAAGCTTTTCCTTAATAGATCTCTGCTGGTCCTTTATCTGCCTTCTGATACGTGCTAAGGTATTGCTTGCGCTGTCAGCGATTTCTTCCTCGCTCACAATCGACATATTTATTTTGTCTTCTACACGCTTATTGGATACAATCGACGAAATAAGTCCGCTGATGCGGTTGGACTCAGCAAGCCCCTTCTGGTCGGCTGATGCCGAGTAGTTCTTAATGTTTCGTGCTGTGCGCAGGGTGTCGGCAATATGCAGCAGCTCTGCGGGGTTTAGCATTGAGCCTATCTCCACTCTTTTCAAGCTGCCTCGTATATCATGCAATCCGCCAAGGGGTGGGTTGCCCCGTCGCAATATAAAATCTGTTGCATCAGTCGTTTCCCTTAGCCTTTCGGTTACGACTGCCATGTTGCTCTCCGGCATAAGCTCACCGACAATTTCTCTGCCTAGCTCTGACGCACAAAGGCTGGAAAGCTTTTTCACTATCTTATCAAATTCCAATATTTTTATTGCCCTGTTATCCATAATAATAATTTCTTCACTTTCTCCAGTTCAGCTTGGGTTTGATTCTCCGCCTGTAATAGTTGATAAATAAGCTGTAGACAAAATCGTATACCATGAAAACCAGCTCCAGTATAACGATTACCAACCACCAAGGAAGCTTCACCGGCAGACTGTAGCCGAAAAGCTCTCTGATCGTAAGTGCTGCTATCCCAAGGCAGATATTAAAGTATACTAGCTTGATTATATACTCTATCATGATTTTGTCTAATTTTTCAATGTAATATTTTGCGATTCCATATGCGCCGAAGAAGAGGGCGTAGGGTACAATTCCCAGCTTGTTGGGCATTATTATCAGTCCGAGAATGCTTGTGCCCACATAAAAAATCCAGCTGGCCCTGACGCCGCTTTCAATGATTGTAACGGCAACAAAAAAGGAGCTTAATGCGTATAATGAAATCCTGTTGGTCGGAAGAACCGTTGCCAGAACAAGACACATAACACAAAGAGCTCCAAGAATACCGTTAAGAGCGATTTTTTTTGTTTTTAGGCTACCTGCTTCCATCAATATCCTCCACTATCCCCCGATACTATATCAGCAGCAGCCGATTAAATCTCCGCCTCCACACTCGCAGCAGCAATCCGCACACCACAGGAACTGGCACACCTGGCAAAAAGCATCCTGTTGACTATTGTAGCCTCTGTGATAGGAATTTGTCCTGTAAGCACTGTTAGAATTGTGCATACTGTTAAGCGCACTTCTGTACTCGTAGTTTGTCGGGTCCATATTAACGGCTCTCTGGATATGATTGTAGGCCTCGTCATACCAACCTTTACGCATAAATATAAGGCCCTTCAGATAAAACCAGGGTGCGGAATGCTCACGGTTTCTGTCCAGCATATCTTCAGCAACATTAACATTTCCTGTGTTGATATGTGATTTGACCTGATTGTAAAAATCATTACCGCCCTGACCACTCCAGCCTCTAGTATTGTTCGCACCTGCACTGCTTCCCCTAGACGCTCCTGCCTGCCATGAGCCATTATTCTTCATTAGATAGTCATAGGCCTCATTGACCTCTCTGAGCTTTTCCTCAGCCAGCTTTGACAGCGGATTGTTCTGATATTGATCAGGATGGTATTTTTTTACCATCTCTCTGTATGCCCTCTTTATTTCTTCCTCACTTGCGCCTTCCTTTATTCCTAGAACTTCATAAGGATTACTCAATTTGTTTACAACTCCCCACTCCAAGAATTTTTTCTGTTTTCGCTAACATACCCATATATATTATGTTTTCGAGTATTGCCTTATTTACTTTCGAATCTAGTAGCTCATATGCTCCGGCAATCTGATTGAGCGAATATGTCAGGTTAAACTCCACCTTGTCACGTATTTCACTTTTAAAGTCATCTAGGTCCTGACCATCATATTCGTACTGATAAAGCAAGGGATTGTAGCTCTTTGCTTTAATGTCCTTTTCAAGATCATCATAGGCATCCAATAAATATATCCACTTCCCAATATTGTAGCCAAGCCATCTGAGAATCTGCTCCGTCTTCTCCTCACCACAAAGAGGTTCGTATGTCATAACCTCTTCCATCAGCTTTGCAAAAGGCTCGGCAGCAATGTCCATAGATGCGCACTTCTCTTTTTCCAGGGCTTCCAAATCCTTTAAGCGCTCCTCCATAATATGGCACTTATCTGCGTACCTGCTTCTCAGCTTTTTAACTGATCTGTTCAATGCTGTCATCGCTGCAACCGGCGCTAGCTTGCCGTCATCACGTTTCTTATCCTCCAGATTATAATACGCCAGCAAAATATTTATGTCTGAGGCATAATCAACAATCGCACTCTCATCTACCATGTGTCTTTTTTCAAGAGGATGAGCAGGGCAGCGTTTACCGATTAATCTGCAGCGATCGTTCGCCACAGCCGATAATAAAACCGCCAGGAAGGCAGAGTCATAATTTAGTGTCAAGCGCTTCAAATGCCCATGCCTTTTCCCAATGGATCTGCATACTCCGCAGTAATAGGCTCTGAAAAGCTCATAGTCTTTTATTTTCAGCTCCGGTTTATTCGGAACAATGTATCCAAACATATTTTAACTTTTCTCGGTATTTTGGTGCCTTATTTTTGCATATGTTCTCGCATACATAAAGAATGCAAACAATGACATCGCTACCGCAAACACAAAAAATAGACTGTTAAACGCTACTCCCAGAATGCTCCACCGACCAAAGGGCTCCTCAAACAACATCAAAACAATGGCCAAATAGAAAATCACCGTTGCCAGCTTACCATACCAGCTGGCAGATACAACATGATCATTCTTTTTATACAAAAGAAGTGTTCCAATACCCATCAATGCCTCCTTGGCAATGACAATAAGGAGCAGTCCGACAGGTACTAATCCCAAAACAAAGGTCAATATAAATAGTGCTGTTAGCTGCATAAGCTTATCAGCCATCGGGTCGGCAATCTTACCCCAGGAGGTCACCAGATTGCATTTTCTGGCGATATAGCCATCTAGCACATCTGTGAATCCCCCTACGAGAAATAGTATCACAGCAATAACAAACTGACGCGTGCATAAATAATAAGCAAATACCGGTATGATAGCAAAACGCACTAAAGTCAGAAAATTAGGAACGTTCATGATTCACCACCTACGTTTTATTACTAAACAGTTTACCATATACAAACAATATTGTGCAATGTACGCAAGAAAAAATGCAAATTAGTGTCGGCTTTGATAAGCTTTCTCAATCAAATCAAAAATCTCAGGTCTGAACTTCTTTATGTTGACAGGCTTCAAGCTGCTGTCCGTCCAACAATGTACTGTCTCGCCTTCTGTGATAGGCTTGTCGGAACCTGCTTTGCACACTTCATAATGAAACATAAGCCTGGTTCCCGTATAGTCCTTAATGCTCGTTTTAACAATAATCTCGTCCTCATATCTGGCAAAGCCCTTAAAGCTACATTTTAATTCCAGTAGAGGCAGCATAGCCCCATCTTCCTCAATCTTCGAATAAGGCAATCCCATCTTTCTGATAAAATCCGTTCTGCCCGCCTCAAACCATACAGGGTAGTTGGAGTGATGAACTACTCCCATCTGATCTGTTTCGGCATACCTTACAACAAATGGTGTTTGGGTTATAAACATTTCTTTCCCTCCGTCTTATCTTCAGAAATAAAATGTCCTAAAAATAACAAGCCCGTGCTTTGAAGCTGCACGGGTTTTTCCTTCTGTATAATACTATAGTTTCGGCATGATTCTACTTTTTCCTTCTTCATCGAATCCTTAATAACCCTTTTCGATAATAACACTATGCGCTTCTTCTACTTCCGCTTCAGGTACAAGTACTTCGTAATAGTTGTCGTTGCTATCATGACTTTTGCTTATAGGCCTAAGCTTAACAAGAATCCCCTCTTTTGTAAGGATCTGCTCCAACGCTGTTGCAATATCCTTACTTTGAGCCATATATACGACTGTCCACATCTTAACACGCCCCTTTTTGGACTAATCACCCGAGATAACTATATATTATTTCACCTTAAAAATCAATACAATTTGTCTGTATAACCGCTAAAAGCCTTTATTTATCGATGCTTTGAAACAATCTTCACGTTTTCTTCACCAAAACGCTCAACAAGCTCTCTATGCAGTGTTTCTCCTAATTCTACCCGATATTCGCGAATCTCCATCTTGGCAATATTTCCCGTTCCATCTGCTCCACAAAAACATACCGGCGTGTCTCCCCTGAAATACTGCAACAAGGATAATGTAGATTTCAAAAGCTTACTGTCCTCGGAGGCTTGTGTCTTAATAAAAAGCTTGTCATAGCCTTGCTGCTTGTTCTTATAGCGCTGCTCACCTGAACGCCTCTGTCCCCTACTATATCCGCCTGTGTCCAAGGATGCATATTCAGCCGTGCTTTCCTGAACAAGCTCTCCAATCTGTCGCTTCCTTATTGGCCTAACAGAATCGCAAATAATCTTAGGCTGCTCATCCTCCTTTATGCTAATGCGTCCATCAATGAAAACAGCATTCTCGTCTATCAGGTAATCAGCATATCTCGACAGAACCGTTGGAAATACTATTATCTCCATGCTGCCGAAGAGGTCTTCCAATGTAACGAAAGCCATAAGATTGTTGCTCTTTGTCGTCTTTGACTTCTTCTGTGCAACTATCCCTCCTACCGTTACCAGCATGCCGTCGATCAGATTCTTCCCCGCTGCCGCCATGCCGCCCATATCCGCTTCGGTCCCTTCCGCTCCGGCCTCGCCAAAGTCAGAGCTATTGATTGTCGTCTGCTCCAAAATTTCATCTTCATATTCCTGGAGCGGGTGTCCGGATACATAGAGCCCAAGCATCTCCTTTTCCATTGATAGCAGCCTTTTGGGCTCGAATTCCTTCAGCTCTGGATAGTCTACCTCAAGCTTCATGGCCTTTGCCTCGCCCGGTATTTCGAAAAGAGAGAGCTGTCCTTCCACCTTGCTCTTCCTGCTTTGCTGCGCCCCATCCAAGAGCTTTTCATATACTGCCATCATTCTTGAGCGATACACTCCAAGAGAGTCGAATGCGCCGCATTTTATTAAGCTTTCAACACATCTTTTATTAAAATCCTTACTGCCGATTCTTTCACAAAAGTCACCGAAGCTTTTGAAGGGGCCCTTTTCTTCCCGCTCCTTTATCAACTCTCTAACAGCGCCCTCTCCAACATTCTTTACAGCAGCCATGCCAAACCTTATTTTTTTGTTTACTACCGTAAACCTAACATCACTTTCATTTACATCGGGAGGCAATACATCAATGCCCGTTTGCTTGCATTCATGAACATAGCGGGATACCTTTTCGGCAGAGCCCAGGAAGCTGTTCAATGTGGCCGCCATAAACTCAATGGGATAATAATACTTAAGCCAGGCAGTTTGATATGCTACTACAGCATACGCTGCTGCATGGGATTTGTTGAATGCATAGCTGGCAAAGTCCATCATTTCATCAAAGATGTGGTTAGCCGTCTTTTCATCAACGCCGTTTCTGACCGCTCCCATTAGTGTAACATTTCCATCCTCGTCAACAATGCCGTGTATAAAGTTTTCTCTCTCTTTTTGCATGACATCATGCTTTTTCTTGGACATGGCGCGCCTTACAAGGTCTGAACGTCCGTATGAATAGCCACCAAGATCTCTGACTATCTGCATGACCTGTTCCTGATACACGATGCATCCATACGTAACATTCAGAATATTCTCAAGCAAGGGGTGTTCATATGTAACCTGTGTAGGGTTGTTCTTGTTCCTTATGTACTTTGGTATAGAATCCATCGGTCCGGGCCTGTATAGAGAAATTCCGGCGATAATGTCCTCAAGGGTTGTGGGCTGCAGATCCTTCATAAACTGAGTCATCCCGGCGCTTTCAAGCTGGAAGACCCCCGCCGTTTTTCCCTCTCCTATCATCTTGTAGACATTCCCGTCGTCCATGTTAAGCTTATCAATATTTACTCTTGTACCATAGTTCTTAAATACCAGCTCGACGGCATCTCTTATAACGGTCAGCGTACGCAGCCCCAAAAAGTCCATCTTAAGTAAGCCCATTTCCTCGAGAAGCCCCATGGGGAACTGGGTTGTGACACTCTCATCATTCTTTTGCAGGGGCACATATTCTGTAATCGGTTCCTTGGAAATAACCACACCGGCGGCATGGGTGCTGGCATGTCTTGGCATACCCTCCATTAACCGCGCCATGTCAATTAGCTCCTTTATCCTCTCATCATCATCATAGCGCATCCTCAGCTCCGAATTTATATCAAGCGCCTTATCTATACTCATGCCTATTTGGAAGGGAATCATTTTAGCTACCCGGTCAACATCTCCGTAAGGAATATCCAAGGCCCTTCCTACATCCCTTATTGCACCTCTTGCCGCCATTGTTCCGAAGGTAATTATCTGTGCAACCCTATCCTTGCCATATTTTTGTACAACATAATCAATAACCTCCTGCCTTCTTTCATAACAGAAGTCAATGTCGATATCAGGCATCGAAATCCTTTCCGGGTTGAGAAATCTTTCAAAAAGCAAATTATACTTCAGTGGATCAACGCTGGTAATATTGAGGCAGTAGGAGGTCAGGCTCCCTGCAGCCGAGCCTCTGCCCGGCCCTACCATTATTCCATTCTCTCTGGCATATCTGATAAAGTCCCAAACTATCAAAAAATAGTCCACATATCCCATCTGTTTGATAATGCGCAGCTCATATTCAAGCCTCTTAGTATAAATGGGATTTGCCGCATCCTCGCCATACAAGCGCTCAAGCCCCTTATGGCAAAGGGATGAAAGGTACTCAAAGGGCTCACGTCCTTCCGGTACATCAAATTCAGGCAAATGCAGCTTATTGAACTCAATTTCAACATTGCAGCTATCTGCTATTTTTACTGTGTTCTCCAGCGCCTCAGGTATGTTTCTAAATGCCCTGGCCATTTCCTCGGGCGTCTTGATATAAAAGTCATCGGATTTGAACTGCATTCGATCTTCATCGGTGATTTTTTTTCCTGTCTGAATGCATAGCAATACCTCATGGGCCTTTGCATCCTCTCTGTTTAGATAGTGGGCGTCATTTGTGGCAACTAGCGGGATTCCCGTTTCCTTCGAAAGCTTTATCAGGTTTTGGTTAACCAGATTCTGTTCTTCAATGCCATTACTCTGAAGCTCCAGATAGAAATTGCCCTGCCCGAATATTTCATTAAAGGTCAGCGCCCTTTGCCTGGCCTTTTTGTAGTCACTGTTCAAAATCGCAGACGGCACATCGCCTGACAGGCATGCGCTAAGCGCCGTAATCCCTTTGGAATATTGCCTGAGCACATCAAGATCGATTCTTGGTTTATAATAGAAGCCCTCTAGGAAACCGACAGATACGATTTTCATGAGGTTTTTGTAGCCCTCATTATCTCTTGCAAGCAGCACCAGATGGCCCTGATCGGCATCGGCTCCCGGCTGCTTGTCAAATCGTGTACGTTTTGCTGTGTAAACCTCGCAGCCCAAAATAGGCTTTATGCCATGCTTTAAAGCTGCCTTGTAAAAATCTATGACACCATACATGACCCCGTGGTCCGTAATGGCAATGCTCTTCATCCCCAGCTGAGCCACACGCTCAATCAAAGGCTGTATTCTGTTTGCACCGTCAAGCAGGCTATACTCGGTATGAATATGTAGATGAACAAAGTCCGGTGCTGACGAAGACAACCCATCCATAAGCCAACCCTCCAATCGCTAGGCTAAACTGTTCAGACCAACAGCCTTGTTTATTCCAGTTTCGTATCAAAGCACCTTACTGCAGTGCCCCCTCCAAACATAATAGAGTTACTTTTTTAGGGACAGTTCTAAGGCAGTGCACTTTGACAGAACCGGCCCCTTACTTTAATTGGGGACAGTTCTAAGGCAGTGCACTTTGACAGAATCGGCCCCTTACTCTAATTGGGGACAGTTCTAAGGCAGTGCACTTTGACAGAACTGTCCCCCTACATTATACCTCACAACCATCAACAATGAAAACATTGGTGAACATAGAAAGGTCAATTTCCTTATAGATTGATTGCTTTTGCATTTTGCTATTGTAGACAATCCGGACAACAGGTCTGGTGGGCGCACTTCTGTTATCACGCACCACGATGCCCCTTTCCTTGGTATTCAGCATGACACCCGTTCCAACCGGATAGACGGAGACATATTTTACAAAGCTCTCAATAACGGTTCGGTCGAAATGATTTACTCCAAGGGTCGTAATATATTCATAGACCTCATTCGGTCTAAGCTTTTTCCTGTAAACTCGATCTGAAGTCAGCGCATCATAAACATCTGCAATCGCAACAATCCTGGCACATATTTGAATATTGTCCCCCTTTAGCTGGAGGGGATATCCGCTGCCATCATACCTTTCATGATGTCCGAAGGCAATATAAGCCGAAATCATGCTTATCCCTTTACTTTTCTTTAATAGTTCATAGCCAAGAACAGTATGCTTCTTTATTTCCTCGAATTCCTCGACCGTGAGCTGTGATGGCTTTTTAAGAATCTCCATGGGGATACACAGTTTGCCTATATCATGCATCATAGCTCCGACTCCAAGCTCCCTAAGCCTGTGGATGTCAAAGCCAAGGCCTATTCCGGTAATAAGCGACAAAATACACACATTAACCGAATGCTCGAAGGTGTAGTCGTCTACGGATTTTATCTCTGAAAGGTTATAAAGGATATCATCGTTGGTTAACAGCTCGTCCAGAATTTTATTCACCATAAGCTTCACTTCTTTTACATCCAGCGTAGGTGAAAACTGGTAATTGCTCATCATCCTTTTTACAAGAGTTTTTGCTTCCCTATGTGTTTTTCCCTTTATAATATCCTTAAGCTCTATGTCTGCAGAAATATCATCCTCAAGATATACTTCAGAAATACCAAGCTGCTTCAACTTCGTTACATAACAATCTCTTAATTCCATACCCTTTGATAGCAATACCCCTCCTTCGGAATTGAAGATCGTACGGGCAAGCTTTGCGCCAATCTGTAATGATTCCAGTTTCACTTTTCGCATTTCAGCCTCCCAGAGGTTTTCTTTTGTATAAAGCACTGTTGTATAAAGCGCTATCGAGTAAAGTACTATTAACCTATTCGACAAAATAAATGAAATTCCTTCTCATATTTTTACATGAATAAATAAAAACAAATTTACTTTTCCGATATAAACCCCACCCTCAAATGGGTAATTATGGGTAATATGTGTATTTTTGAATCAGTAATGGTATTATATGTTTATCGCTTTGCTAAAGGAGTCCAGGTGATCATATGCCAACATGGAATCTTCTTCAATACATTATGCCCGGAAGGATACATCAATCAATTAGGACACTTAGGAGCACACTGACCAAATTCAACCCCGCAAGTGTACTTTCCGATGATTGGCGTTACAAACGATATTTTGTTAAGGAATATCAACCGCAGCTATATCAACAGCATACCAAGAAACATTTTGCAAACTGTATCTTCTGTGCCAATCTTGCAAAATCCAGCTGCCACAAATACTGTTTCAAGTGCGCTGTCGGCACCTATATAAGGTGTAGCCCCGTACTTCCGGGTGCCATATACAAAGAGCCCCTATATCCACTAGAATCGGAAAGTCTGGTAACTCCCTGGTATTACAGGAAACCGTGCTACCACTTTAGAAGGCTGGCCCCGGATAAGTACTGTAAAAACATCTACTCACTGTTCAGCTCGATAGGCATATATAACATGGAAATCCTTGAGGGACTTGAAAAAGGCCTTTGTTCAGGACAAAAGCCATGCCACATATGCTCATCCGTAAACTATGAGCTCTATAGAGAATGCCTAAATCAGAGAGGCTTTAATACATCTACCGCCTGCCATATAATTAAAGACAAGCTGAAAATGGCTTATGAATCATCATAGCAGGCACAGTATATTCTACACTCCGGCTATATTTCAAGCAGCTTCCTTATCTCACCTACTGCGCTTTGTTCTACCTTAGCCAGCTTTCCTTGAGCCGCCTCCAAGGATACCTCTGATACACCATAGTATATCTTAATCTTAGGCTCCGTACCGGATGGCCGCACACAGAACCAGGACCCATCTGTCAATTCGTAATATAGAACATTGGACTCAGGAAGCTCTAATGCTTCTATTGTTCTTTGCGGGAAACGAATTGTCTGCCTATTTCCATAATCTCTAAGGGCTGCTACTGCGCATGCTCCGAAAACCTCTGACTTATTGGACCTGAGCGTTTCCATGGCACTGCTTATCTTCTCTAGACCCTCTTTCCCATGAAGGGTAAACGAAGTAATACCTTCTATAAAATACCCATACTTTTGGAAAATCTCCTGTAGTCCTTCAAATAAAGACATACCTCGACTCCTGTAATATGCAGCCATCTCTCCTATGAGCATGCTTGCCACCACAGCATCCTTATCACGGGCAAAGGTTCCTGCAAGATAGCCATAGCTTTCTTCAAAGCCCAGCAGGAATTTTTTCGTGCCCTCCTCATCCAATTCCTTTATCTTTTCACCAATGAACTTAAACCCGGTGAGCACCTCTATCAGCTCAATATCATAGTATTCGGCTATTTTCCGTGCCAACTCGCTAGTTACTATAGTTTTGACGGCAAAACCATTTGCAGGCAGCGTCCCGGCAGCTTTCTTCTGAGAAAGCATATACTCCAGCAATAGACAGCCAATCTGATTTCCCGTAAGAACAACATAGTCTCCCGTGGAGCTCTTGACAACCACGCCGACTCTGTCACTATCAGGATCTGTACCTATTATCAAGTCTACCTGTTCGCGCTTTGCAAGCTCAATAGCCAGCTTAAAGGCATCCTTCTCCTCCGGATTTGGAGATTTGACCGTGCTGAACTCCGAATCAGGCAGCTCCTGCTCGGGTACAACTAACACATTCTTAAATCCAATTTCCTTCAGAATTCTTCTGACAGGCTTATTACCCGAGCCATGCAAGGGAGTGTAGACAATCTTCATTGTGTCTGCTACGCCGGCAACCACATCCTCATTCACAACCAGTGTTTTCAGGCTGCTTATATAGGCATCATCAATTCCCCTGCCTATTTTCTTAATCAAGCCTTTTTCCATAGCAAGGCTTTGCTCCATAGGCTCTATTTGAGTAATATCACTTATCTGGTTAATCTCCTCTATAACAGCCTCGGAGGCTTCCAATGGAAGCTGGCCCCCATCCTCGCCATATACCTTATATCCGTTATACTCCTTCGGATTGTGGCTTGCGGTGATAACAACCCCAGCAGCTGCCTTCAGATAGCGAACGGCATATGAAAGCACAGGCGTCGGACGAAGCTCGTCAAACAGGTATGCGACAATTCCATTGGCTGCAAAAACCTTAGCCGCCTCCAGAGCAAATTCGGGTGACATGCGCCTGCAATCGTATGCGATTGCTATACCACGCCCTCTTGCATCCTTTATGCTCTTAATCAGGTAATTAGCCAAGCCCTGGGAAGACTTCCTGATGGTATATATGTTAATTCTGTTGGTTCCAGCACCAATAATGCCTCTAAGTCCACCTGTACCAAATTCCAGGTCCTTGTAAAACCTCTCCTCTATCTCCTGAGGATTGTCTCCTATCTTGTCTAACTCACTTTTCGTAGCATCATCAAAGTAGTCGCTTTGCATCCAAAAATCATATATTTTTCTACTTTCCATAGCATCCTCCAAATAGTGTTCTTCATAGGTTCAAAATATCACATTTTATTCTACCATAGAAAGTAAAATAAAAAACTCCTCATCAGCTGATAAGCAACATAACTAATAAGGATTACTAAATTAATTTAAGCACACTTAGCATTGTCTCTTCATCGGTAATCAACGCATTGACATATCTCTTTCTCAGGACCCCCAAAAGCGTTTTCACCTTATTAGGCCCCATTGCAATGCAGACCTTTTGCTTAATCCTTGCAAAGTCATTCAAGTCAATCGATATCGTTCTGTCGTCAAGCTCTTTATCACACACCTCGCCATGCTGGTCAATAAAATGAGCACATAAGTCCCCAGCAGCATTCTTCTTTATCAGCCTCCTAATCGATTCGCTGTCAATGTAGCCACCGCGGTAAAGAATATTCTCCTCACCAAAGCTGCCTACTGTAAATAGTGCCACATCGGCTGCCTTGCATACATTAAGCGTACTGGACATATTTTTATCGCTATATATCGCCCTTTTGATGTCTGCGTTTTGAACAAGTACAGGCAAAGGAATATATAAGGGAGTACCGTTGTATGCTGCTGCAATATTTGTAGAGATCTCAGATGTGTAAATCCTTTTCTCCAGATTGGTCGTTCCGCCGCATAGCTGTATAGACGTCACATTCCTTATGTCAGTGCGCTTTCGCATTTTAGTTGAAATTTCATATATGGTCGAGCCCCAGGTGTAGGCTACAATCATATTGCTCTTGATAATGGTTTCGATATAGCTGTTGGCCTCTTTAATGACCTCCGCTGTCAGGAAGGATTTGTTCTTCAAGTGCTTAATCTCAACGATTTTAGCCATCTCCAGTCCAAACAGTTCCTTAACATGCCTTTCAAGATCAGTATCCGAATCATACAGGTCATTCACCTTTATCTCGACTATTCCTTCTTTACGCGCCAGATCCATCAGCTGGCAAACATAACCTCGAGAAATACCAAGTTCAGCGGCAATTTCCTTCTGACTCATCCCATGATTGTAGTACATTTTGGATACATCAACCATCAATTGCTTTTTGCTATTCAATGCATCTATCCCTTTTATTGAATATTTTGTAAATACACTAAAATATTACACTCCAATGTATTCAGTGTCAATGGCCTCTATATGCTCTTACCCTATAAAGCGAACAGATTACCACTCTTTACAGTTTGTCCATCTTTGTAAATCCCTGTTTCTATTTTTATTCGATGTTTTTATACTACCATTAATATAGCATTTCAATGTATATAAGTCATCATCTTATATAATCATTATTAGTAGGCTGATGTGTCTATCGCAAACAAAAATCCACCTGTCTGAGGCAACTTACCTATGCTCAGAGCAGGCGGATTATAGCTGGAAGTAGTTTTATCTTATAAAATAATGCAGATTAGCCCTCCACTACCCTCATTAATTATCCTTTGCAAGGTTTCCTGCAGCTTTATCTGGGCATCCTCCGGCATCCTGTTCAGCTTGTTGTGCAGCCCTTCACTAACCAACTCGTGAAGTGATTTACCAAATATATTGGATTCCCATATTTTACCCGGCTCACTTTCAAACTCCTGCAACAAATAATTGACGAGTTCCTCGGACTGTTTCTCAGTGCCCACAAGCGGCGCAATCTCAGTCTCAATATCCGCCCTTATCATATGTACTGAAGGGGCACTGGCTCGCAGCTTCACACCAAAGCGATTCCCCTGCTTTATGATCTCTGGTTCATCCAGTGTCATCTCCTCCATATGCGGTGTCACAACACCATAGCCCTTCACCTTCACCTCGTGCAGTGCGAATTCAACTCTTTCGTACTCCTTCTTTATCCCGGCAAGACTCTTCATAAGGCTTATCAGCATGTGCTCTCCTTCAATCCGAAGTCCTGTTGTGTCGCTTAGGATGTCGTAGAAAAGCCCATCAGGCGTTTTTATGTTCAGGAGCATGTTTCCTCTTCCCGGATTAATTTCAGAAAGATCAGTTTCCATTATAAACTCATAGTCATAGAACTTGTCAATGGACTGCTTCGCCTCGCGAATTTTCTGAACACCTGCAAATGTATCCCTTATGGACTGCAGCATTTCGACCCGAAGCCAGTGATCCTGCTCCAGAGCCTCAACCCACTTGGGAATGTTGATGCCAATCTCACTGACAGGGAATTCATAGAGGATTCTCTCCATAATACCCGCCATGTCATCATTTCTCATCTGCGCACAGTTGACACTGATTACAGGAACCTCATACTTTTCCTCAAGCTCCTGCCTCAGATTTTCCGTCTCCCGTTCGCCCGGTATCACAGAATTCAAGACTACAACAAAGGGCTTGTTGATGGCCTTGAGTTCGTCTATGACACGTTTTTCCGCCTCCAGATAGTCTTCCCTTGGTATGTCTGTGATTGTGCCATCTGTTGTCACAACAAGCCCTATCGTGGAATGATCGTTTATAACCTTTCTGGTCCCCAGCTCAGCTGCCTGTTCAAAGGGTATCTGATAATCATACCAGGGTGTTGACACCATTCTGGGCGAATTGTTTTCCAGGTATCCCAGTGCCCCCTTGACCAAATAACCGACACAATCGACCATCCTGACCTTAAGCTTAAGAGCTTCGTCAAGAATGATTTCAACAGCCTCATTTGGCACAAATTTGGGCTCAGTTGTCATTATCGTTCGCCCTGTGGCACTTTGCGGAAGCTCATCCCTTGCCCTTTCCCGGCTATAAACATTCTCTATGTTCGGAAGCACCAATAAATCCATAAACCTTTTAATCAAGGTCGACTTCCCCGTTCTGACAGGCCCCACAACACCTATATAAATGTCTCCCTGCGTCCTCTCAGCTATCTGCTGATATATATTGTATTTTTCCATCCAATAACCCCTCCTAATCTATAAGCAAGCATGACTTGAAAAGATGGAATTCACAATATAAATATATGTCCGTATTATTTGAATATTACAAAAAAAGAAGCAGGTTATAGATGAAAGCTATTTTACGAATACTTTCAGGACCTGATGGAAGAATTCGATTGTAATGGGCAGACTCTCCCATTCCTCGCCATCAACACTTAAGTTAAAGCTCTGATCGCCTTCTATAGTGCATTTTGAGGTTCTAATCCATTTTACGTTTTTGTCATTTAAGAAATCAACATTGTTTAATACCTTGAAAAGCAATCCAGGTATCTCCACATGAAGGCAGTTCTTTACAAGTACAATATCCATAAAGCCGTCGGAAATATCTGCTGCCCCAACAATATTTGACAAACCGGCGGCATGCTTACCATTCAGGATAAGGAAGAGCAGAAAATCACCTTCTACAGTCTCCTTATCTGTTGTGAGCTTCAATTTAATAGGCTTGAGATTTGAAACCTCGCCAAGGGCTTTAACATAATAGGCCAGAGGCCCGAAGTTCTTTTTGAACTCAGGGTTGGTGCTATATGAGACATCAACAAAATTACCCCCTGCGCAGGTGTTGAGGCAGTACTTATGATTATTAATTAACCCTGCATCAATCTTTGCTATATTGCCCTCAAGAATAATGTCAAGGCATCCTCTCAAATCGGACGGAAGATTAAGACTCCTTGCAAAGTCATTGCAGGTGCCTGCAGGAATAATTCCAATAGGTATGTCCAGACCAGCTTTGAGCAGTATGCTTGCCAGCATGTTTACTGTTCCATCTCCACCTGAGACTACCACATAGGCATATTCATCCTCAGATAAAACCTGCTCCAGCAATGCATCATTATCCTTTTCCATCCTAAATGGGATAACAAGCATATCCTTCTCTAAAAAGCGGCTCACTATATAGTCCAGCTTCTTAGGTACATTCCTATTGCCAGAAATCGGGTTGTATACCAGTAGTGCCTTTCTCATATGTTTTCCTCCGGTCAATGTTCACTTCTGCCTCGATAGTGCTTAGGGCTGTTTTCTCATAAGCTTCTTTACACTACCCATAGTTACATCGCAAAAGTCCTAGTTAAAAACTGCTATTTTTGATAAAAAACACGTCACTAGACTATTATACCCCTATTTGAAAGCGGTAATCAATTACAACTTTGCCTTGGTAATCGCAATTGCCCACTGGTTTCCCGCCCTTATCAATACCGATGTCATCCTTTCGCATTATATCCTGCTCGTCAAAAACTGTAATACTCTTCACTATAAGCCTTGCTAGCTCGTTTGACAGCTTTCCCTCTTCAAAATTATCTACTGCCTGCTCGACAATCTCCTGTACATCAAGAGCCTTTTCAGCTTCAGAATTTATTCTGTCCAGCTGTGCCTCAAGAGCCTTCAGCCTCGTTTCATACTGCCTGTTCATCTTGTCAAAGAGCTGCTCGGATATTCTCCCATCCAGCCTGTCTCTATAGACCATCTCGTGCTGGCGACGGCTAGCTTCCAACTGCCCCATCAATCTTTGAGCAACTATCCTTCTGTCTTCCCTTATTTCTAAATAATCATGCATATCCTCCAGCCGTGCCCATATTCGCCTGTCACAGAGCAATTTTATTAATTCGCTGCAAATACTTTCTAGGATTGGAGCTTCGTAGGTAAAGTGGCTGGAGCACGCTGAGCTGCCTTTCCTAAAGTAATTTCCACAAACATATGCGCTACCGTGGGTTCTTTTCCTTGCATACATAGAACTTCCACATCGACCGCAAAATATAATGCCACTGAGCACATGGCAAACCTTTGTGTGCGGTCCCTTCCCCGCAAGTTTGCCCTCCCTGAGCATCTGTATCTCCAGGAACTCCTCTCTGGTAACAATTCCCTCGTGAGTTCCCTGAGTTATGACCCATTCCTCCTCCGGGAGGCGCCGGGTCTTCTTGCTTTTAAAGCTGATCTTCTCGCTAATCCCCTGTACGGTGTCACCTACATATACGCGAGAAAGAAGAATGCGTCTGACACACATCCTGTTCCACTCTTTCCCACCCGGAGACAGTATCCCTCTCGCATCCAATATGCGTGCAATTGATGTATAGCCAAGGCCTGACCGATAAAGACTATATATGAGCCTGACTGTTTCAGCCTCTTGCTCACACCTGACGAGCTTGTTTCTTTCAGAATCAGACTTTCTATAGCCAAAGGGGGCATTCCCCAAGTATTCACCGCGTTCTATTTTAAAGCGGAGACAGGAGCGTATTTTCCTTGAAATATCTCTAATGTACCGCTCGTTGGCCCAGGTCTCGATCCCTAAAGTCTCATTGTCCAGCAGGCTGTCGTAGCGTCCGTCTGCAGTTAGAATTCGTATGCCGTATTCCTCCATAAAATCAATCCATTGCAGTGTCTTTGCGTTGTTGCGGCCTAGTCTTGAAAGATCCTTTAGAAGAAGCAGATTGATACTCCCACTGAGCACATCCTCTTTGAGCCTTGACAGTCCTTCTCTTTCAAAGGCCGAGCCGGAGACATTATCATCTGTATAGATGGAATAGACATGTCCCAATTGCTTTTTATCAATAAAGTCCAAAAGCAACTGTCTTTGATTCTCAATGGTTTCAAGATTCTCGCCGTAATCATCTCTGCTTATTCTTACATATATGCCGATACTACATTTTCCCCTGTCCTGCGCAATCATCGGAGCAAGCCCCTCTCTCTCTTTCATCTATTAAGAGCTTTATGACCTTCAAGCAGATTTGTGCTCTGGTAAATTCATCCGAATAGTGTACTATGATTTTTCTTTGCTTCATTCTCCTCCCTGGCATGTGACAAGCCACCTCCACTGGGCTGCAAGTTTGTATTATAAGTATATTTAATTGAATTTGTCCTTTATAACAGGAGGCTTACTGTGTAGCTGGTATATATTAAGGCTACATCGCAAAAGCCCTGGAAGAAAAAATGTTTCATTCCCTGCTGTTCGATGTATAATACATTTATACTACTGTGCGAAATGCTTAGTTAGGAGGGTAACAATTATGTCGAGAGAAATTCCTCAAAAGCTTATGTCATTTTTGAAAACCGCCGTAGATGATGTAGACGACGGTTATGAGTATGCGTCGGAATTGAGGCGCATATTGAATAGTGATGATTGTCAGACAGTGCTTTCCCCAAAGGAAATAGAGGCGTTGCGGGAATATGCCGACGAGGTTAAAACAGTGGGTGAGATTAACTATTATACCTCAGAGCGCATACGGGAAATAGAAAAGGAGCATTTCGGCACAAGAGGAATTACCGGATACCTCAAAGCAGATCACGGCGAGCCCGAAAAGCCTGTATGGCCATTTTGATGAGGATGCTTATATGCCCATTAGATTAAGCTCGCCTCCGGCTAGCCTCAGGCTTTACTTACATACCGAATACTTTCGTTATTAAGATTGAGAATATATAAAGCATTGCCATCAAAAAATAAAGCACAATAATCACAATAATCGGCCAATGGGACAAGACTGCTTTAATATCCTGCCCAACCCGTGCGATGGGAGGTATCGCTACAGCCCGTTTTTCTGTTACAATTTTGAAAGCATACATCAGGCCTAATGTAATGACCAGAGATATTATGCCGAAGATTACAGTTGATACAAGCTCTACCTGTGTCAAAGCCAGAGTCTCTTTCTCTGGCGCCTTTGACAGGAACTGTACGAGCACAGAAATACAATTGTTCAGAAAATGAGCATATATTCCAGCATAAATGGAGTTTGTCCTTATGACATAATAGCCGATGATTAGTCCAAGAAAAATCGGCCCCAATAGATTTGTGACATCAAAGTGAAAAAGTCCGAAAAAGACTGAAACGATGACTACTGCTTTGTAGGAGCCTCGTCTTTCATAGGCTCTAAGGAGCAAACCCCTGTGCATCAGTTCTTCGCATACACCCGGCAGCACTGCCACAATAAGTATTCCAAGTAAAAGCTCCTGCACGTTTTGCGGCACGGGAATTGTTGACGCAGGCACATCTCCTAAAAATTGCAGTAAATAAATAACCAGACTGTTTAGCATGCTGGCTACGAAAATTGCCGGCAGGGAAATAACCGTAATCATCAGCATTGGTATGAGTCCCGGGTTATTGAAACGGAAGGCTTCCTTTATGTTAATTCTCTTAATCAGGCAATATCCCAACACAAAGGCCAGAATGCCGAGCTCATTAATTATGATAATTAAGTAGATATTATCATGAATCGCCGTTCCCATAATAAAACCAAGAATCATCTGGTATGCTAGAAAGACCAGAGTAAAAACAAGAAAAAAGATATTTGCGCCAGTAAAAGTAAGCTTTTTGTTCATCAGGTACATCCTTTCAAAAAATTCTTTGCTGCAGCCATATCAGGCCGTAGATGCTACTATTTGCGATTTCTATACGTTTGTCTACATGACTTCTCTGTTATCACCATGTCCATAGTTATATCATGCTTTTCAGCCATTAATTGCTCCATCATCTGCATATCATATGCAATTCCAACCTTTAGACACTCAGGTCTCAGTTTGGCAAGTAATCTGTCATAAAGGCCTGCTCCGTAGCCAATCCTGTGCCCGCCATAGTCAAAGGAAAGCCCGGGTATTACCGCAAAATCGATATCCTGTGGGTCCACCTTCTTTAATACCGCTGAATTTGGCTCGGGGATACCCTTAAACCCCGGCAACACATCATTCCTCAAATCCCTTATTTCATAAAGCTCCAGGGTTAATGCCGGCACTGTCACTACCTTTGGTATCGCGACCCGTTTCCCCTGACACAAGCACCTTTCTATAAAGGCCTCTGTGGAGACCTCGTTACGATAGGACATATATACCGTCAGTGTCTGTGCATCCGAATACTGCCTGAGGGAGCAAAGCTTCTCGGTAATAGCAGCACTCTTCTCGGCTATCTGCCTGAGGTTCATTCCATTTCGCCCTTCAATCATTCTTTTGCGTATCACATTTTTATCTTCTACAATCATCAGTCCATACCCCATAAATCATAGGCTATTCAGCCATTAAGCAGCATCCGTTTCAAGGGCTGCAGTATAAATTGCGACAGCAAATATAGAAATATGATAATACATACAGTGCCAGCCGTTGCAAGCATATATAGTTTGCCTTGTTTATACCGTTGCATCCGGGTAAATATGGTATATGAAATCCTCGACAGTAAAAACAAGAGTCCCAAAGCAAAAATCGAGCCTGAGAGGAAATAGGGCACATAGCCCCAAAACAAGACCATACAAAGTATTATACCACTACAGTACACCGGGATTAGTTCGCCTGCATGTTTCAAAACCTTACTTTCATTGGCTCCGTTAATACTGAAATGCGCAGCCGGAACAAGGAGAAAGGGTATTGGCAGCCCGAAAAACAGGCCTGTAAACAATCTGGCGGCATTGCTTGTCTCTATAATCCCGCAATAGGATAGCATACCATCAAGAATCATAGGCAGCATTAGCAAACACATGGTTATTACCATTGCAATGCTAGGTGGCTTTTGTGCCTTTAGCCTACCGGACATCGTTATAAAAAGTGCCGCAACAAAAATGCCTGTATAAATACCCATGTCTCTGGCACAAACCGGTAAGAGCAAGGCTCCGGCTCTTAATGTTCTTTCGGGCATCTGGTGACATATAAAGGACCCGAGTAGATTGAAAAAAGCTTCAATGTATTGCATACATCACCAAATCTGATCCGCGGACTGTGAGACTAACCCTATAACGAAGCAGCCGATACAAACAAGCACAAACAAAACGAGGCAGGCAACCAGAAGCGCCACTCCAAATGATTTTCTATCCTTATCCGCCGCATTCATAAAAACTATCGCTGTTATGATTCCCGCCAGCTGTCCAATACCCGGCAGGACTGTAAAGAGAATTGTCAGGAAAACCTTCAAGCCATTACTCAGAGGTTCCCTGCCGCTTCCAAAGTCATCTGTGAAGCTGCCTTTATAGTATGGTCTTTGAGCATTGTATTGGGTGCCGCCGGCATTGTACTCTGTGCCCCGGTTATTATATTGTGGCTGATTATAATTCTGCGCACTCGGCCTGTAATCCTGCAAGGGTGGGGCCTTTTGATTCCCATCTTCACTCCTCGGGCTTTGAGGCTCTGCAGAACCCTGAGACCCTGCCCGGTAATTTTGCTCCCCCGCATCCTGCTGCTCAACCACAGGCTGCTGTTCTCCCGTATTCTGCGATTGTGACAGGTCTTGCTCAACCGCGGCTTGCTGTTCCCCCGTATTCTGCGATTGCGACAGGTCTTGCCCAACCCCGGCTTGCTGTTCCCCCGTATTCTGCGATTGCGCCATGTGCTGCTCCTGTAATCGGTAATCGTTATTCGTAACAACTTCAAGAATGCTCCCGCAGTAAGCACAACGCCTCGCTGTTACCGGTATTGTCTCGCCGCAAAAATCGCATTTCTTCTGCATATAATTATCGGTCAAAAAGAACCCTCCCGTAAAATGTTATTAACTATATACTATTCGCTTCACAAATCAAAAACCCTTTTTTTGTGAAAAATGCAGCTTTCAATATCTTACCCCCATATAAATATTGAAGTCGCCTAAAAATATTATTTGAAACGTTCGATCATTCTATTTTTCCTGTTGACATAAGTATTATGCGTGTATATACTGTATATACCGTTAATATACAGTATGCCGGAGGTGAGTATTTGGATATCATTATCAGTAATGTATTAAACCAGCCCATCTATGAGCAAATTTATAGCCAAATAAAGAACAGCATTATTTCCGGTAAGCTTGCCGAGGGGGATTTGCTGCCGTCGATTCGCACTCTGGCCAAGGATCTGCGAATCAGTGTTATTACGACAAAAAGGGCATATGATGAGCTTGAAAAGGAGGGTTACATATACACGATTCCGTCCAAGGGCTGCTTTGTTGCAAAGCGGAATATAGAAGTTATCCGGGAAGAGTACTTGAAAAAGATCGAGGACTATATGCAAAAAATATCTGAGCTGGCGACTGTGTGCAAAATTTCAAACGATGAACTTATTGAGATGTTCAGAATTCTAAAAAGGGAGATGTGATAGCAATATGAATGCGCTGGAAATAACTAATCTGAGTAAAGCTTATAAGGATTTTAAACTTGACAATGTCAGCCTTTCCTTGCCAACAGGCAGTATTATGGGACTTGTCGGCGAAAATGGCGCAGGTAAAAGTACAACAATAAGGCTTATTATGAACGCCATAAGCCGTGATAGCGGCAAAGTAAACGTTCTTGGAGTTGACAATCAATCACCTCAGTTCAATAAGCTTAAAGAAGATGTAGGCATAGTCATGGATGAGGCTTATTTCCCTGAGGTACTTACTGCAAGAAACATAAATCTGGTGATGAAAAATACCTACAGGAACTGGGATGAGACTTGCTATTTCGACTATCTGAAAAAATTTTCCCTGCCTGAGAAAAAAGCGATTAATGGTTATTCGCGGGGTATGAAGATGAAGCTTGCAATAGCTGTTGCTCTGTCTCACGACCCGAAGCTGCTTATCCTGGATGAAGCTACAAGCGGACTCGATCCGATTATAAGAGATGAGATTCTGGATATTTTCAACGATTTTACAAGAGACGAATCTCATTCTGTCCTTTTGTCCTCTCATATTGTCAGTGATCTTGAAAAAATCTGCGACTACATTGCCTTTCTTCACAAAGGAAAGCTGGTCTTCTTCGAGGAGAAGGACAGGCTGCTTGAGATGTATTCTGTAGTGCGTTTGACTAAGTCAGAGTTTGAAACAATACCATCTGATGCGGTTAAAAGCAAAAAAGAAACGGATTACGGTGTTGAGGCTTTAATAGAGCGAAATTCAGCCATGAAGCAATTGAAAACTGAAAGAACCAGTATTGAGGATATTATTCTATTTCTTGCGAAGGGGGAGAAAAATTCATGAAAGGGTTGCTTATAAAGGACTTTTACACATTGACAAAACAGCTTAAAATATTCCTGCTTTTTATTGTTTTCTTTTCGCTAATGCAGGGATTTTCAACAGCTTCATTTGCTTTTGTATATTCTGCAATGCTGCCAATTACAGCTATGGCATATGACGAAAGATCAAAATGGGATAAGCTTGCTGCGATGATGCCCTATTCAAAAAGGAGCCTGGTTATTGAAAAATATCTGCTTGGCTACATTTGCCTTGCAGCAGTAGTTATACTTTCTTTTATAGTAAAAATCGTGTTTTCCATATATTCGAAAGAGCCGATTTCAGCGGAGGTTTTAATGGAGTCCTTACTGCTTGCTTGCCTGGCAGTTCTCTTTTTGGCAATAAACTTACCCTGTATGTTCAAGTTCGGCGTTGAAAAGGGGCGCCTTTTGTTTTTTGCCCTTATAGTGATGTTGGTTATAGGAGGAGCTGCCCTTGGAGATAAAATAACACAATGGATAAATTTGCTGCAGGTTGACTTCATAAAACTTATCTTTATTGCTGTCCTGCTTGCGGTAGTTGTAAACGCAATATCAATAGCTTATTCAATCAGGATTTATAAGAAAAGGGAGATCTGAAAACACTTTCAGCCCCGTTTGCAAAGTAGCCTGTGTGTTTCTTGACTAATATTATTGATGATAATATAATCAAAGGAAAAGTTCGACACAGGCTTTATGTCTGTGCTGCAGAAGGAGAGATCCAAAAATGGCTGGGGAAATCAGAACTAGATTTGCACCGAGTCCTACAGGATACATGCATATCGGGAACTTGCGTACAGCCCTTTATGAATATTTGATTGCAAAAAAGTACGGCGGCAAGTTCATACTTAGAGTTGAGGACACCGATCAGGACAGATTTATCGAAGGAGCAACGGAGGTTATTTACAAGACTTTGAAGCTGGCTGGCCTTGAGCATGATGAAGGCCCCGACATAGGCGGCACTTATGGTCCCTATATACAGAGCCAACGCAAAGGCTCCTATATGGAATATGCAAAAAAGCTGATTGAGCTGGGCGGAGCATATTACTGCTTCTGCTCCAAGGAGCGTTTATCTGCTGTTAAAGAAGCTTGTGTAAAGGAAGGAAAGGCCTACAAGTACGACCGGCACTGCCTGCACATGAACAGGCAGGATATTGAGCAAAGGCTTGCTTCGGGAGAGCCCTTTGTTATTCGTCAAAAAATGCCCGACACGGGAAGCACAAGCTTTGATGATGCTGTTTATGGAAAGATCACAGTGGATAACAGTGAGCTTGAGGATCAGGTGCTGATTAAATCAGACGGGCTTCCTACCTACAACTTCGCTAATGTGGTGGATGACCACCTTATGAAGATTACTCATGTAGTCAGAGGAAATGAGTATCTATCCTCTACCCCCAAGTACAATCTGCTCTATCAGGCATTCGGCTGGGAAATACCCACCTACATCCATGTGTCTACTATTATAAAGCCTGATGGGCAAAAAATGTCAAAGCGCTCCGGCGATCCGTCCTTTGAGGATCTGGTTGCAGAAGGCTATTTAGTAGATGCCATAATCAACTATGTTGCTCTCTTAGGCTGGAGTCCTGGCGATACCCAGGAAATATTTTCTCTCAAAGAGCTGGAACAAGCCTTTGACATAACAGGCATCAGCAAATCGCCGGCTGTATTTGATATAAAGAAGCTAAACTGGATGAACGGGGAGTATTTACGCAAAATGACAGCGGAGGAGTTTCATGCCGTGGCAAGTCCTTATTATTCAGATGCTTTTGACGGCACAGGCATAGATACTCTAAAGGTTAGCAAGCTCTTGCAGAAGAGGACGGAGATATTGACTGAGATACCTTCAAAAATTGACTTCTTTGCGACTCTTCCCGATTATGATATCGCAATGTACGAGCATAAGAAGATGAAAACAGACAGGGACAATTCACTTTCCGGATTGAAGGCTGTCTTTCCATTGCTCGAGGAACTTGACCCCTGGGAAAATGATGCTCTTTATAGTGCTATAACAGAGCATGCTCAGACCCTGGGCATTAAGAACAGCCAGCTGCTTTGGCCTATACGAACAGCATTATCCGGCAAGGATGTCACTCCTGGAGGTGCAACCGAGTTGGCGGAAATACTGGGCAGGGATGAATCCCTGAGAAGGATTAAGATAGGTATAGCAAAACTTGAGAATGAAAAATAATATAGCGGAGGTTAAGACATGGACGAGGTAGTAGTACGCAATGAAGCTACAGACGAGGGTTCTAATTTTATATACGATATTATCGATGAAGACATAGCCAGCGGCAGGGTTGACAAGGATGCAATAATCACACGCTTTCCCCCCGAGCCCAACGGTTACCTTCATATCGGTCATGCAAAGGCACTTTGCATCGACTTTCTGGCGGCGCAAAAATACAATGGAAAATGCAATCTTCGCTATGACGACACCAATCCTGTCAAGGAGAATGTTGAATATGCCGAATCCATGCAGTATGACATCAAGTGGCTTGGCTTTCACTGGGATGCCCTGTATTACGCCTCCGACTATTTTGACACAATGTACGAATGCGCAGTGCGGATGGTTAAGAATGGCCTTGCCTACGTGTGCGATCTAAGTGCGGATGAAATACGAGAGTACAGAGGCACACTTACTGAGCCCGGTAAAGAAAGCCCCTATAGGAACCGTTCGGTAGAGGAAAACCTGGACCTTCTCTCCCGCATGAGGGCAGGAGAATTTCAGGAAGGCACGAGGGTGCTTAGGGCAAAAATAGACATGTCCTCCCCCAATATCAATATGCGAGATCCGGTTATTTATCGCATTATGCGGGTGGAGCATTACCGCATAGGCAACAAGTGGTGCATTTATCCCATGTATGATTTTGCCCACCCCATTGAAGATATGATTGAAAATATAACCCATTCCCTCTGTTCCCTGGAATACGAGGATCACAGGCCTCTTTATGACTGGGTGGTGGACAATTCCGGGCTTGACGCCAAGCCACGACAGGTTGAGTTTGCAAGGCTGAACCTATCCTACACAATGATGAGCAAAAGGAAGCTGCTGCAGCTTGTCAACGAAGGAATAGTAGACGGTTGGGACGACCCCAGGATGCCTACATTATCGGGCTTGAGAAGAAGAGGCTATACTGCCGCCTCCATACGTGATTTCTGCGATCGAATCGGCATAGCTAAGACAAACAGCATGGTGGACTATGCTTTGCTGGAGCATTGTGTTCGTGAGGATCTGAACTTAAGTGCGCCGAGAATGATGGCCATACTGAGGCCGCTGAAGGTAATTATAGACAATTACCCCGAGGATCAGGTAGAATGGCTTGATGTTGAGAATAACCCGGAAAGCCCTGAAATGGGCACCAGGAAAGTACCCTTCTCCCGGGAGCTCTACATTGAGCAGGATGATTTCATGGAGGATCCTCCAAAGAAGTACTTCCGTCTTTTCCCCGGCAACGAGGTCAGGCTGAAAAACGCTTACTTTATTAAGTGTGAACGCGTTATAAAGGATGCTGATGGCAACATTACGCAGCTTCATTGCACATATGATCCTGATTCAAGAGGCGGAAGCTCACCGGACGGCCGCAAGGTAAGAGGAACCCTTCACTGGGTATCTGCATCTCACGCCGTCAACGCCGAAGTACGTCTGTACGACCACCTCTTCACAGAGCCGGATCCGGGGGCGGCAGATGATCTTCATTCCATAATCAATCCCAATTCGCTTGAGGTGCTCACAGATAGCAAGGTGGAGCCCAATTTGGCGTCATCGGAGCCCGGCAGCCACTATCAGTTCCTGCGCATGGGGTACTTCTGCACCGATAACCACTCCACACCCGAGAAGCCTGTTTTCAACAGAACAGTCGGGCTTAAGGATTCCTGGGGTAAAGAAATGAAAAAACGATAAAATAATAGTAGCCACTAAACTATATATAGTATTATTATTAGTTGACAAGCGCAATATATTGTTGTATTATGTTCTCATAACTTAATACTCTTATATGACGAAGGGGAAGCAGGTGCGAATCCTGCACAGGGCCGCTACGGTATTGAATTTAAAATTCTAAGTCCGATTACCTGAATCATATATAAAGCACATTAAATTCCCGGATCTGGAAAGAGATGTCGAATGATTACCAGACTGCACTTTTAAGGAATATGTGCAGTTTTTTTATTCTATTTGCGGCTATTACATTTATAGGGGGACGTTATGAGGCTAGTTGGTTATACTAAGTTGACGCTTCAGGATTATCCTGGTTATGTTGCGGCAATGTGTTTTACAGGCGGGTGCCAACTAAGGTGCCCTTACTGCCATAATCCTCAGCTTGTTCTTTTAGATGAACAAAATAATAGTGTAGATGGTGAAGAAATAGCTATGACATTCCTTTCCTATCTCGAACAGAGAAGGCTCCAACTGGATGGCGTCGTAATAAGTGGCGGTGAACCTTTGATGCAACAGGACATAGAGGATTTTCTACGTAAAATAAAAGGGCTGGGACTGGCAGTCAAGCTGGACACGAATGGCTTGTTGTCTGGAAAATTAGAAGAATTGATTGGCTATGGGCTGGTTGATTATGTCTCACTAGACTATAAAAGCTGTAAAGAGCAGTTTGCACAAACCGTCGGATTGTGCAGCCCTGAAGGTCGAAGTATTGCAGGCATTTATTACAATTACTGGAGAGCTAGTCTGGAATGTCTAAGAAAAGCTCATATTTCCTATGAGCTAAGGACGACTGTTGTTCAGGAATTACACCCTATAAATGTACTTGTGCGGATGGCCGAAGAGGCAGATATATTAGAATCCTGGTTCCTTCAATCATTCATGAAAAAGGGGCTACTAATATGCGATTACACAAATCCGAAGGCAACTCTTACTGCTTATTCTAATGAAGAGATGCAAGAGATTAAGCAAGAACTGCTTAAAATTGCTCCCTGTACTAAGTTAAGAGCATAATTATAAATTTATATACGAAGGAGGTAAATTGTCATGAAATACCAAGTTGAAAAAAGAGATGGGCGATTGGCTACCTTTGAAATCGGTAAAATTCGCCGTGCCATTCAACGTGCTTTTGAAGCACAAACAGTCAATTACGATAATTCAGTGCTGGACTTATTGGCACTGAGGACAACAGCAGAATTTGAGTCAAAGGTTAATCGGGGTGTTATCACGGTTGAGCAGATTCAAGACGCAGTGGAAGTTGTACTAATACAGGCTGGTTATGCCAAGGTTGCCAGAGCTTATATCCTATATCGCAAGCAGCATGAGAAGGCCAGAAATGCTCTGAACACATTGTTGGATTATCGTAAGGTTGTGGATGACTATGTCAAGAATGAAGACTGGCGTGTAAAAGAAAATTCTACTGTTACATATTCCGTAGGAGGTCTGATTCTGTCTAACAGCGGAGCAATAACTGCTAACTATTGGCTTTCTGAGATATATGATGAAGAGGTGGCCAATGCCCATAGAAGTGGGGATATGCATATACACGATCTTTCAATGCTGACTGGTTATTGTGCGGGATGGTCGCTTAATCAACTAATTAGTGAAGGGCTTGGGGGCATACGCGGAAAAACAACCTCTGCACCGGCTAAGCATTTGGCTACTCTATGCAATCAAATGGTCAATTTTCTAGGAATCATGCAGAATGAATGGGCCGGTGCCCAAGCATTCAGTTCCTTTGATACATATCTTGCTCCGTTTGTAAGAACGGATAATTTAGATCAGAATCAGGTGCAAAAATGCATTGAATCCTTTATTTTTGGTGTTAATACACCCAGCCGCTGGGGAACACAGGCTCCTTTCACGAATATTACGCTTGACTGGACAGTCCCCAAGGATTTGGCTGATATGCCTGCCATTGTTGGTGGCAAAATGCTGGATTTTACATACGGGGATTGCCAGAAAGAAATGGACATGATCAACATGGCATTCCTCACCATCATGCTCGAAGGAGACTATGACGGTCGCGGATTTCAATACCCGATTCCGACTTACTCCATTACAAAGGATTTTGATTGGTCAGATACGAAGAATAACCAACTGCTGTTTGAAATGACTTCCAAATATGGAACGCCCTATTTTTCAAATTATATCAATAGTGACATGGAGCCTTCTGATGTACGGAGCATGTGCTGTCGTTTGCGTTTAGACCTGCGAGAACTTCGAAAAAAAGGTGGTGGCTTTTTCGGAAGTGGGGAAAGCACCGGTTCTGTGGGAGTAGTCACGATAAACTTGCCTCGTATTGCCTATTTGTCGGCAACAGAGGATGAATTCTACCACCGCTTGGATTATTTAATGGATATAGCAGCCAGATCTCTGAAGACAAAACGTAATGTAATCACCAAATTAATGGATGCCGGTCTGTATCCTTACTCAAAACGCTATCTGGGTACCTTCCGAAATCATTTTTCTACAATTGGTTTGATTGGTATGAATGAGGCGGGGTTGAATGCGCCATGGCTTAAATCCGACCTTGTCGCTCCGCGTACCCAGCAGTTTGCGAAGGATGTTCTGAATCATATGCGAGAACGCATATCTGATTACCAGGAGCAGTATGGCGATTTATACAATTTGGAAGCAACTCCGGCCGAGTCGACAGCTTATCGTCTGGCGAAGCATGACATTAAGCAGTACCCTGATATTATTACAGCAGGAAATACTGGAGAGACACCCTACTACACTAACAGCACTCATCTGCCGGTTGGATATACTGAAGATATATTCCAAGCATTGGATATTCAAGATGAACTGCAAACTCTATATACCAGCGGAACGGTATTTCATGTGTTCCTTGGGGAGAAAATGCCTAATTGGAAGTCTACAGCAAGACTGGTAAAAACAATAGCAGATTCTTACAAGCTTCCATACTATACCATAAGCCCAACATATTCCATATGCAAGGAGCATGGTTATCTGCCGGGAGAACAAGCAGTCTGCCCAATTTGCAGTAAAAATACCGAGATATACAGCCGCATCACCGGATATTATCGTCCACTAAATAACTGGAATGATGGAAAACAACAAGAGTTTAAGTGCCGAAAGGAATATGCTATTCCGAGCGGCTCCTTGCAGAACTTGGTTCACTCTCGGTGATTTTAATTATTATACACAATAACTACTCGTTATAATTCAAGGAACTGAGCCTCGGTAATTATGCTGATGCCTAGTTCCTTTGCTTTCTTGTTTTTAGAGGACGAGGACATATTATCATTATTAATTAGATAATTGGTTTTTGAAGTCACCGAG
>Ga0123334_1000658_pt1 | contig 46980 bp, 45 predicted proteins | sample BiotimSIPDNA_FD_89706 | JGI IMG/M metagenome (GOLD analysis project Ga0123334, IMG submission 89706) | Anaerobic biogas reactor microbial communites from Washington, USA - Biogas_R1 time_0 SIP DNA | ecosystem: Engineered > Bioreactor > Anaerobic > Unclassified | place: Washington, USA...
CGGCAAATTTTGATATAAAGGATTTCCGCAGCAGGCTTGAGCAGTCCGGCATCACAGGATATGATTATTTCATAGTATTCAGGAGCTACGGCTCTGCGCTTTACTCAGCCTGTGCAGTCAGTGGTACAGATGAGCCTGACAGTACCTATGGAAAGATGAGTACACAGCCCTATATGATACTGAATTACAGGGACAACAGTATAAACTATGATCATTATCTTACTATCAACGAACATCACAGTCTGACCGAGCTTTTTGAGGCGGCAAAGGAGACTGCAAAGCAGGATAACGAGAACGGTACATCCAACAGCATGGGAGGCTGACGGCGTACAGGATATAACAGAAATAAAAGAGCCCGGAAGCAAGGATGCTTCCGGGCTTTGATGTTATTATTTGCGTCTTGTACCGTTTTTGCGGTCAGTGCTGCGCTTAAGGTCGCACATACGCTCTTCGCTTGACTGCTTGAAGCGGCTCATCATATCCTCGAAAGTCATTTCTGAGGGAGGAGTCTGCTTCTTAGGTTCCCAGACATTAGGTCTTGGGCGGTTCTGATTGCCGTCGTGCTGTCTTCTCTGTTTCTGCTGGGGCTGGGTGTCCTGATTCTCCACAGCTTTTTTAATGGAGAGGCTGACCTTACCTGCCTCGTTGATACCGATGACCTTGACCCTGACTTCCTGATTTTCAGTGAGGTGGTCACGGATCTCACTTACATAGGTGTTAGCGATCTCGGAAATATGCACCATACCTGAACCGCCGCCGTCGATATCGACGAAAGCTCCGTACTGGGTTATCCCTTTGACCTTTCCGTTATAGATCTTACCAATTTCCAGCTGCATATGTATATATAACTCCTTTAAAATTAATCCCTTGAAGTGTCGTAGAATCTGCGTTCATCGGAATAGGCGTAGCCTCTTTCCTCAACGGCGACTCTTGCGATATATTCGGACATATCATCGCTGTCGAGAATACGCTGAATATCGGCATTTTCGACCTCATAGGAATCTATTTTACCCTGAATAACGGTGAGCTCACGCTCTTTTTCTGAGCAGTCTTTTTCTATGGTATAGACGAGCATGATACACCCTGCGATAACAAAGACGGCTGCTAATTTTACAAGGAATCTGTTGAACAGACCTTTTTTCTCTGTTTTAGCTTTTTTTGCCAACGTTTGTCACGTTCCTTCTTTTATTATTTACCTTTTTATTATACATCAAACAGCGTGACTTCTGCAATAGTATTTTCATTTTTTTAAAATAACTAACTATAACTTTGGAACATCCCACAAATTTAGGCTCTGCTTTTCGTCTTAAAAATACATAACAGTGCCGGAACGGATAAAAAAGGAGATCAAGCAGCTTTTTAACAGCGAAAAACAGCTTTTTCATAGCGGCAGATACAAGGCTGCCGACAGTAGCGAGATACAGCGTAAATCCGAGAATATTGCCGATAGGGAAGTACAGCCGCAGTTCTCCTCTTGCGGCAGCAGAGGCGAAGGAGGAGAGAAAAATGCAGTATATTGCACAGAAGGCCAGATCCTCGATCATTACCAGCAGGGCATTATGGCGGAAAAGAAGTCTTGCGGTGCGGAATAGCTCAAAAACAAGGCCGAAAGCGGCTCCGTAGAGGCATGACAGCCAGAACAGTCTCAGCTCCTCATTGACAGAGAAGAAGGTTTCCGGAACGCTCATCTGAACAGCTTGCCCAGAGCTGAGAGTGGGCCTTTTCTGTCCTTATCGCCGTAGACGACAGCCCAGATATCGCCGGTTATGGACATATTTCCGGTCTCAACGCTAATGGCGTCGATATGGAGGTCACGGCCCTGGATAGTGAGCTCGCCCATTTCGGTATAGAGGGAGATAGTTTTCTCATCGAAGCTGTCGACGTCGGTGACGCCGGATAGGTTAAGGGAGCGGCGGTTTTCGAGGATCAGGTTATGATTTTGTTTTGAAGATTTTTCCTGCATGATAGTACCTCCGGTAGTAATATAGTAGAATGATATTCAGGAGCGGTGGAGGATATGACAAAAAATAAAAACGCCGGAGGCGGCAAGAAATGGGAGTCCAGAGGGTGACTCCCCACTGGGTGGGGAGATGTCATGCAGTGACAAAGGGGACGGTCCGGTTAGGAGTTAATCCTCTGGCAGGAGGGTGTGCGAGGGAGGGCAGCGCCCTCCCTAAGCAGTAGTCCGGACAGCGAAGCGTATCCGGACGGACGGCGCAGTTTTCTTCCCTCGGCTTTACCGACGTGTTATCTTGCCGGTCAAGCCGGGACACACATAAGTAAAACAGCCGTAAAACATTGCTTCGCTCGTTTTACTTCTTTTTAGGAGGGACTCTGTCCCTCCTCGTACACCTCCCCGCCAAAGGGGAGTACATCCCCTTTGGAAACCCATTTTTTGTCGTCTTCGGCGTTCTTTTTATTATAATAAAGCGGCGGTAAAGGAACTTGACCTTTACCGCCTTTGCGTTTGCTTTATATTACTTTTTTCTGCGCTTGTTCTTGTTTGTACCTGAAGTCTTCTTTACCGGCTTTTCTTCTTTTTCCGGTTCCTCTTCTTCAGTTTCCTCTTCGATATCCTCGTCTTCGTCATCGATATCGTCATCATAATCATCATCGTCATCCTCTGCAACTGCAACAGGCTTTGCGTTCTCATCCTTTATAGATGTAACGAATGCCATTGCCATATATACCAGGAATGCAAGTGCCTCGAAAATAACAAGACGAAGCTTTGCGTGACCTACGATAGACTTAACGATGTCTACCTGTGAGTTTACAGGAGGAACAAGGATGTTATAAGCGTGAGCGAACTCAACGATCTCGTAATATTCCTCAGCAGTTATCTGAGTATCCTCGATGAGCTTCTGAAGTCTTGTGTTGAGGACTTCAAAATCAGCCTCGACCTTTTCCATCATAGCAGGAGTGCTTGTTGTAGCCTTGTCCAGGCCTTCCTTACGCTGCTCGTAGTACTTTATGCTCTGCTTTGTCTCGGCCAGTTCAGATGCAACACTGTCCTTACGCTCGATAAGCTTATCGTACTCGCCGGAGTTTGTTGTGAGTTCTGAATTTGCTCCGTTTTCAGTAGCCATGATAAGGATGTTGTCCTTCTGATAGCCTGCAATAGTATCAGTAAGAGTTGCAAGTCTTTCGGTAAGTGCGTCCTTTTCACGGTTGAGTGAATCTATCCTGTACTGGTAGTAAGCAGAAGTTGCTTCCTTATCCTTAGTGATGTTATTTATGTCGATGTAGGAAGAGATCTTGTCCAGGTCAAGATTGGAGACAGTGCTTATTGACTGAGCAAGGTCGTTGAATGTAAGGCCTGTTTTGTTTGAACGGAACTGTGTGTTGTCGTTTGCAGCAAGTCCCTTTACATACTTGGAAAGGATCTTGAGGTTTGATCTGAAAAGGTCAACGGCTTCTGAGTAGTCATAGCTCTTGTAGTCGATAGTGGAAACGGAGGTTCCGAGAGTCTTGTTGTAACCATAGAGATCATAGAAGTAGTCGTTGAAGCCCTCAAGGATGTCGTTAAACACCTGAACAGCTTCCTTTTTAGTCATGTTGCATTCATCGTAATCGAAGTATACCTTGTACTGTGTGGGGTAGAATGTAACATCCAGCATAGCCTGAGCAGCAGAGAGGTTTCCGCTGTTGGCAGTCTCATAAACGCTCTTGTAAACAGTGATCCTGTCCATAGCATCCTGAGGGATAACGCCTTCAAATGTGATATTCTGCTGGATATCTGAAGCCTTTTCAAGGTCGATATCTTCCTTGTGGAGCGCATCTGCGATGACCTGTGAATTCTTTACGATATTTATGTCGAAATTTCTTCCGGCAGGATCCTTGCCGTTTTCGATACCGCTGTAGTTGAAGCTTATGAGAGCTGTAAGAGGCGGTTTATCACGAAGGGTCTTGAAGGTAGCTACACCTGTGACCATAACTGCGATCATAACTGAGACTATTACCCAGGGCAGGAAATATTTTTTCAGCTTTCTGAGGATACCTCCGACAGAAACAACGATCTCGTCATTGCTATCGGCCTGGTTCTGTATAGTAACATTAAGGTTACGTTCTGATTTTTTTGCCATTTTGACCTCCATATTTCTTTTTCTGAATAAGTATAAAAGGGTACAATGCCCCGAATACACATTATAACATAAAAAAGCCCGAACGTCAAGAATTTCGGGCTTTTTGATTATTTTTCCAGTATTTATCCATATTATGACATTTTACCTCTGCGGCAATTCGCCATAATGCACCAAAGGCCTTATTCAAACGATATATCTTTAAGAGCGACCATACCTGTACCCTTGTAGATGAGGTATACGGGGTGTGTTCCGGCACTTACTGAAAGATCGGCGGAAACGGTGTTCCAGTCTGCGGAGGGAGCTACCTCCAGCTCGGCAGCAGCCTCGCCCTTGAGATCGGTGAGGACAACGAATCTGCCCTTGCCTTCGCCTCTTACAGTGAGGGATATACGTCCCGGACCGTCAAAGCTGAAGTATTTGTAGCCGATGAGAGTGCCGTCGGATATTTCAGCAATGAAGCGTTCAGTGTCTCTGCCGGGGAAGGTCTCATGTGTGACATTTGGGAAGCTGTGATCGAATATCTTGTTTGCGCCGTGGGGCATATTTCCGTTGGTGATGTAGCAGGCTATAACTGCCGGGTATGAACCCTTTCCGGCAAGTGGGCCTCCGTTGAGACCGCAGGATGTGATCTCGGCCTGTTTTATCCTGTAATCGGGAGTGATCTCGATAGGCTCGGCGCAGGCCTGGCGGCTGTAGTCGGATTTATGGGTGAGGCGGTGGTAGAAAACGTACCACTGGCCGTTTATCTCGATAATACTGCCGTGGGTGGTGCCGGTCATATTCATGCGGCAATCCTCGGTAACGCCGTTCACGCCTATATCGCCGTTGGAGACGATGGTTCCGCCGAAGGTGAAGTCTTTGTCGGGGTAGTCGCTTACAGCATAGCAGAGCTCATGGTTGTACTGGGAGGAATACACGAAGAAGTATTTGTCCCTTACCTTACGCATGGAGCTTGCCTCGAAGAATTCGTGGCCGCCGAAATCGGCTTCATATGGGATGACATGGTGCGGCTCGCCCTTTACAGTGAGCATATCGTCTTCCAGCTCGGCAACGATAGCACCGTTGACATTTTCCGGGGTGGAGAGTATCTCCTCAGCGGTCTTGTCATAGCGTTCCATTACCTCGTCCATCTGCTCGCTGTCACCGGCGAGTATCTCGTTGGATTCATCGGGGTACTGTGTGCCGTAATAGAGGTATATCTTTCCGTTATCGTTAAAGGCACAGGGATCGAAACAGACGTATTTCTTCATTGGGGTGCCGTCCGGCCAGCGGACATATCCCAGATATTCAAACTGTCCGGCAGGGCTGTCGCATACAGCTACCTGTATGGGACCGTAGTAGCCGCCGAAGCCGAATTCTCCCGACATACAGTAGTAGAGGTAATATCTTCCGTCATTTCCCTGAACAACGTCAGGTGCGTACATATAGCGGCGTTCGGTGCTGCTGTCGGGATCCTGTGCAGCACGGTATATAACGCCTTCCTTGCGCCAGTCTGTAAGATCGTTCACGGGAGCAGAGTAAACTGTATAGTCGCCCATACAGAATGTCCAGCCGCCCTCGTTATCGTGTGAGCCGTAGAGATAAACTCTGTCTCCGAAGATATGCGGTTCGCCGTCAGGGATATACTCCCCGATAGGCAGAAAAGGGTTGAAGACCTGTTTGTTCATGTTGTATTCCTCTTTCTATACCTATTGTCAGAACGATACCCGGAGTGTGATAAAGAGGAGGAGTGAAGTATCGTTTTGATTTGGCGGCAGTGGATATGCCGCTGAGCTTTCAGACAGTGTGGCCGTTCTTCCTGAGGATATCAACTACCTGATCTACATATTTACGGCAGATATCCTTGTTCTCGGCCTCGACCATAACACGGATGAGGGGCTCTGTACCGCTCTGGCGGACGAGTATCCTTCCTGTTGAGCCGAGAGCTTCTGTTACCTTCTCAACGGCAGCCTTTACATCCGGGTCAGCCTGAGCAGCAGCTTTATCCTTTACTCTTACATTCTCAAGGACCTGCGGATAGACAGTGAACGGAGCAGCAAGCTCGCTGAGAGCCTTATCCTTGGCCATAATTACCTGCATTATCTTGAGGCTGGTGAGGATGCCGTCGCCGGTGGAGGCGTATTTTGAGAAGATTATGTGGCCGGACTGCTCTCCGCCGAGACAGCAGTCGTGTTCCTTCATGTATTCGTAAACGTATTTGTCGCCGACAGCAGTCTTCGCATATTCTATGCCCAGCTCATCAAAGGCTTTATAAAGGCCAAAGTTGGACATAACTGTTGTAACGACTGTGTTATTGACCAGCTTTCCTCTTTCCTTCATATATCTTCCGTATATGTAGAGTATCTGGTCACCGTCGATGAGGTTGCCCTTTTCGTCAACACAGAGACAGCGGTCAGCGTCTCCGTCGTAGGCAAAGCCTGCGTCCAGACCGTTCTCCACAACGAACTTCTGAAGTCCTTCGATGTGGGTGGAGCCGGCATTGTCGTTGATATTTGTTCCGTCCGGGTCAGCGTTTATTACGTGAGTTTCAGCGCCGAGAGCGTCAAAAACGGCCTTAGCTACATTCCATGAGGAGCCGTTGGCGCAGTCAAGACCTATCTTCTTGCCGCGGAAGGAGTACATTCCGAGGGATATGAGGTAGCCGATATAGCGGTTCCTTCCCGAAACGTAGTCAACAGTGCGGCCGATAGAAGCGCCGTGAGCGTATGGGAGCTCGGTCCATTCCTGACCGAAGGCGTTGAGTTTTCCGTCGAGATAAGCCTCGACCAGCTCGATGACCTGATCTTCCATTTTCTCGCCGTTGGAATTAATGAGCTTGAGACCGTTATCGTGATAAGGGTTGTGGCTTGCGGAGATCATAATTCCGCAGTCGAAGCTGTCTACCCTTGAGATATAAGCAACTGAAGGTGTAGTTGTAACGTGGAGCAGATAAGCGTCCGCACCGGAAGCGGTGAGGCCTCCTACAAGGGAGTATTCAAACATATAGCTTGATCTGCGGGTGTCCTTTCCTATGAGTATGCGTGGGGCAGAATCATCGCCCTTTTGTTTTTTGAGTTCGCCATAGTACCAGCCTAAAAAGCGGCCTACTCTGAACGCATGGTCTGCTGTGAGGTTCTCGTTGGCGGTTCCCCTGAAGCCGTCAGTTCCAAAATACTTTCCCAAACTATGATTCTCCTTATTTAAAGTATTGATGCGTTATCCCACGCAAGTCGTGGGATATTGATAAGATATATTTCGCATATTGATATTATATCACTGTTTTGTGATATAGTCAATATTTATTTAACTTTCAACTGTTCAATTATTGCTGATTTAACGAAAAGGCCTCCGTACAGGGGAGGCCTCATATCAGATAATGTTGAGGAACCAATTGGCTAACGCATAATAAATGAATAGGAGGCCGTCCTCGGTCTACTATTCTAATATGTGCTTTATGGCTCTTTTGCACATAATCCCGCGCAAAAGGGCTCTTTTTTTCTACGCAGAAAAAGTGAAATGAAACGTGAGAACGAGAGAGAAACGGAGAATATGCGAGAGAATCAGCGAGAAAATGGGGTATATATTAAAAAAATCTGAAAAAACCTCTTGACAAGCCGGCTTTCATCGTGTATAATAGTCAATGCACTGTCGGGAATTCGGATAATTTCCCCCGACGAAAATATATATACGGAGGAATAAATTATGTCAACTACACTGGCAAAACCTGCTGAAGTAACACGTACATGGTACATCCTCGACGCAGAGGGCAAGCCCCTCGGCCGTGTTGCAGCTAAGGCAGCTCATATTCTCAGAGGCAAGCACAAGCCCACTTACACACCCAACGTTGACTGCGGTGACCACGTTATCGTTATCAACTGCGCTAAGGCTATCCTTACAGGTAAGAAGCTTGAGCAGAAGAAGTATTACTGGCACACAGGCTGGATCGGCGGACTCAAGTCCATTTCTTACAAGGACATGATGGCTGAGCAGGCTGACAGAGCTATGACTATCGCTGTTAATGGTATGCTTCCTAACAACAGCCTCGGCAGAGCTCAGCTCAAGAGACTCAGAACTTACAAGGACGCTAACCACAACCAGGCTGCACAGAAGCCTGTTGCTTACGAGCTTTAATTCAGGAGGTGCTTTTAAATGTACGAGTCAAAAGTTAAATACTATTACGGAACAGGCAGAAGAAAGCACTCCGTAGCAAGAGTTAGAATCTATCCCGGTTCTGGCAACGTTACAATCAATGGCAGAGGCATCGATGACTATTTCGGTCTCGAGACACTCAAGCTCATCGTTCGTCAGCCACTCGCTGTTACAGAGAACCTCGAGAAGTTCGATATCATCTGCACAGTTACAGGCGGCGGCGTTACAGGTCAGGCTGGCGCTATCAGACACGGTGTTTCAAGAGCTCTTCTCGAATTCGATCCTGAGCTCCGTCCTGCCCTCAAGAAGGCTGGATTCCTCACTCGTGACCCAAGAATGAAGGAGAGAAAGAAGTACGGTCTCAAGGCTGCTCGTCGTGCTCCTCAGTTCTCAAAGAGATAATTTTATCCCAACTGGGACTATACGAAAAATCGCCTCGCAGGGCTATCCTGCGAGGTTTTTTGTTTTTCTGAGAAAGTACTGGAAACGCTGAAAAGCGGTAGGCAACACCTATACAGTACCCGAGTAGCGCCCGAAAAAATGAGATTGGCGCTTTTATATTTATAAATGTATAGAGATACCGGGAACATCACTGCCTTTTGGGTGACCATTTATTGCGGAGAAAAACAGCTCTGCGGTCGTGAAGACTTCATATGTGAACAGAAACGGGAGGCATGGTGCGGCTCGGATTGATAGTAATATGTTTACCATTGCACGCTTTGCCGGATGTTTTGGTAGCAGGGCAGGAATGGATATCATAGTTTGGCTGTAGGAATTAAAAAAGCGCTGTAATATGGTGAATATATAATACTCTCAGCAATATTCCGGCTAGCATTGTAAGCCTTTTATATCTTTTTGCTATATGATTTGTGTAAATTTTGTGGATATTGCGAGTTGTAATTTCAGTGGAGATATGGTATAATATAGAAAATATATATTAGCGGTTTTATTAGATTTTTCGCAAGATATAACAGGAATCAAGTTCTGCGTTGTATCATATGAAGGAGCGTGAGATCCACAATGGCTCAGAAGAAGGAAGAGATATCTTCTGTCCGGCATAAGGTTCTGACGATAATCGGAGCAATACTTTGCGTAATATTAATACCAATACTTGTAATAAACGTCACTCTTATAATCAAAAGCTACACCAATAAGGACGAGGTACCTAAACTCGGCGGTTTTTGTCCGCTGATAGTGCTTACTGAGTCCATGGATCCGGTTATCAAGAGCGGCGACCTTATTATCGTTAAGCAAATCGACGGCAAGGATGTTTCAGTAGGTGATATCATTGCTTTCTATGACCCTGACGGAAACGGAAAGAGTATCCTTACTCACCGTGTCACAAGTATCGAAGAAAACAACGGCATTCTCTCCTTCCGGACAAAGGGTGATGCCAATAATACAGAGGATAAAAAATCAGTCCCGGAAGACAAGCTGGTAGGCAGATACAAGAAACGTATCCCGAAAGCCGGCCACGCAGCTATGTTCATGCAGACTACAGCAGGTCTTGTGATCTGTGTGCTGCTGCCGCTGCTCATGCTGATAGGCTACGATGTTATCCGCCGGCGCAGCTACGATAAACAGAATCAGCAGGATACAGTTGCTCTGCTTGCAGAGCTGGAGGCTCTTAAAGCTGAAAAGAAGGAAAAGGAGATCTCCTCTCAGGAGGATACAGCTCCTGCCGGGGAAAATGATCCCGGAACTGCTGCTGATACAACAACGACTGAGACTGATACACAGTCCCGGAACAAAGACGAGGATAAGGAATGATCCTCGCAAGTCACGTTATTCTTCCCTTGAATGCCACATCAGGGATGGATATACATTATGTATCTCCCATAAGATCAATTTCTTTCAGGGAGGAATAAACCAGCCAAAAGGTAATAATTTACGAAAGGGGCATTAGTATGAAAAAGAACAAGACAATGAGAGCTGCGGGCGGCCTTACAGTTGCTACCCTCCTCACGACAAGCATTATCAGTGGAACATATGCAAAGTATGTTACAAGTGACAGTGGTTCTGATACAGCCCGTGTTGCTAAATTCGGAGTTGTTGTTACAGCAGATGGTAAGCTGTTCTCTGATACATATAAGACAACAACCAATACACCTGGTGCAAGCGGAGATTCAACTGCTGCCGCTACACTCAGCGTTGTATCCAGCGCTGTAACAGGTGAAACTACAGATCACGACGGTGTTGACGGCACAGATAAGGTCGTTGCTCCGGGTACAAAGAATGATGATGGCCTTACATTTACAGTTACAGGAACTCCTGAAGTTGCTGTAAGGATCGGGGTTGTTGTTACAGATGCCAGCGATGCTGCTCCTAAGGATATCTTCCTTAAGGCAAAGACAGGCCTGCCGGATATGACTACAGGAAATCAGACAGATACATTCGATAACGCTGCTGATTACTACCCGATCAAGTATACCCTCACCCAGACCAAGGGCGGCACAGAAACTACTCTGGTCAATGGCGTAAAGCTCTCCGAGCTCGAAACAGCTCTGGAAGGACTCTCTGCTGCAACAGTTGATGCTAACACAAATCTTGCAGGTGCAGACGGTATAGGCACACTGAAGCTGACATGGGAGTGGGATTTCGACGCTAACGGTGCAGGTACATACGACAAGCAGGATACCCTCCTCGGTGATCTTGCTGCCGGAACAACACTCACACCTGCTACTTCGCTTACAGCTGGTACAGATTACAATCTTAACACAGATGTTAAGATCGCTATTACTGTAACACAGGTAGACTGATAGCAGGTAATAATTTCAATGCGATATGTAATTGAATAACTGAACCGAAGCTGTGCGGCCGGTTGTGGCAGCGGCCGCACAGGGCTTCGGTATTTGCGGCAGTCCGGGCCGGCTATTTTGTCATGTCGGGCTGCCGCAAATGCCGAATATAAACGTTTTACATTTTAGCTATACATCCGGCACAGAGACTGTAAAAAAGGGAGGGAACAGCTTTGAGATCCGGAAGACAAAAAAATACGGCGGTTTTCAGTATTCTTATCGCTCTTGTGTTCATATGCGATCTGGCTTCGCTGGCTGTCCTCTTTTCAAGACTTACAGCCTATTCGCCGGAAAGCTTCAAGAATGTGATACCGCTCACAGTTTCAAGAGGAGCTACTACGGTGACTGCCGCCACAAGACAGGAGATATACGGCGCAGAGCAGACTGCTGCCGGATACGGTGACGATGCTCCCCAGATAGTGCAGCTTGCTTCTCCCGGCTTCCGCACCTATGATAAGGATACAGTATGGGTGTCGGATACGAAGCTGGAGATATTCCACCTGAGCTATGACAGCGAAAAGGGCATAACCGTCAATTCCGAAAACGGCGATAAGCTCATTGCTCCCGGAACTTCAAACGAGTATGTGTTTACTCTTGAGAATACGGGAGATGTGCCGCTGGATTATGATATGACTATGGAGTCCTGGATCACAGGAACTGATCTGAAGCTGCCCGTAAAGGCAAGAGTCCACGACCATACAGACAGATATATAGTCGGAAGCAGCAGCGAAATGGTGGATACCGACGAGCTGAATACTGTCAGAGAACATTCAAAGCTCAGCGCAGGCAGGTTCGCAGTCTATACCCTTGACTGGGAATGGCCTTATGAGTGGGATAATGACACATACGATACTATGCTTGGAAATATGGCGGTGAATGGTGACATCGCCCTCACTATAAAGATCAATACTTTTGCAGCCTATGACGAGACTGCTCCGAAGGAGGAGAACGGGCTGGCAAATCCATATGATCCGGAGGCTTCTCCTAAGACAGGCGTGGCTATGGGCGCTGTTCCGGCAGTTCTGACCGGTGCGCTGATACTTATGCTTGCTGTCAGACCGAGAAACAGGAAGGACGAGGAAGAAGAGCAGTGAAAAAAGCCGGTACAGTTGTAAGGATAGCGGCACTGGTGCTGCTGAGTATCATAATAGGCCTGAAATTGTATACCTGGAACGCAAAGACACTGGTGGGAAATGAGATGCCGATGCCCTTTGGAGTGGGAGCCTCGGTAGTGCTCTCAGGCAGTATGGAGCCGGTGCTCAGCGTGGACGACCTGGTCATAGTAAAGGAACAGGATGACTATAAGGTGGGAGATGTTGTCGTTTATCAGGACGGCCGCTCCCTTGTGATACACCGTATCATCGATGTAACAAAGGAAGGCTATATCACCAAGGGCGATGCAAATAATACTGCTGATGAGCCCATAAAAAAGGATGCAGTAAAAGGCAGGATGACAAAGCATATATCAGGTGCCGGAAGGATAGTGAGATTCATAAGGACTCCGGCCTGCTTCATATTGCTGCTGATAGCGGCGATAGCAATGTTTGAACTGCCTTACTATATGGAAAGGAAAAAGGTCTTGTCCGAGCAGGAAAGACTGAAAGAAGAGATCCGCAGACTCAGGGATGAATGACAGGAAAAGGAGGGTGTGCTGTGAACAGGTTTTCTGATATTAAAAAAGACGGTTTCTTTACTCATCAGAATATGTTCAAAGCCGCAGGGATACTTGTTGTCCTAACACTGCTCTCTGTCTGGTGGGTCTGCGGACTTTTTGCGAAATACAAAAATCTGGACGAAAAAAATGATGTGACATCCGTTGCAGCATTTGCTCAGATAAGTGTCCACGAGCATGAGGCTGTTCTGACAAACGGCGTGTATACGCTGGATACGGATTCTGTGGTGGAGGGGAACGATTATCCTGTGATACTCCCCGGAACCATGATACCAAAGGATCCCTTCATTATAGTCACCGACAGCAGCGAGACTGCCTGTGAGGTGTATCTTGAAGCTGTGAATGTGGATAAGCCGAGAGATGTAATATATACGATAAACGGCAGCAGTTGGCTTGAAACAGAGGACTTTGCCCCGAGGTACGGCGGAACTGTATACAAATACAAGGACACGCTCCCGGCTCATACCGGAGCGGAGATAACCGATATTCTTGCAGGTAACAGGCTTATCGTAAAGGACAGCCTTAAAGACAAGAGCCAGCCTACAGACAATTCAAATGAATTTTCAATAGTTTTCTACGCCTATCTGGTACAGGCAGACTGACAGAGGCGATATCTTAAAAGGAGGTGCTGATATGGGAGCTGAGCGTTCAAAAAAGAGAACGGTCATCGTGTTTGCAATAGTTGCCGCTCTGCTTCTTACAGCAGTCTCCGCAAATATAATTGCTAAGTATATAAAAGGCTCTCCTGCTCAGGAGAATACCCTTAAAGCCGGCGAGTACGATGCTCCTTCGGTCAGCGACAACGTTGATTCGGAGGGTGGTATGTTCTTCAAGAACAATGTTGCAGTAACTGTGGGCGATGAGGGCTATCCGGTATATGTGAGAGCTGATCTTATCGTTACATGGCATACTTCCGGAGGATATATCTACGGCCAGCAGCCTGTCGAGGGCACGGATTATACTCTTGAGTACAATACAGATGACTGGACAAAGGGTGATGATGGCTGGTTTTATTATACCGAAGCTGTTCAGAGCGGAGGAACTACCGCTCCTCTGATCGGCCAGACTCAGAAGCTGAGCCAGATCAAAGCCGCTCCGGAGGGCTGTACCATGCACGTTGAGGTCATTACTGAGACAATACAGGCTCTTGGCAGCACCGATGACGGTTCAAAGACTGCCGTTATGGATGCCTGGGGCACTCAGCCTGACGATCAGCAGACAGAGGGGGGACAGCCATGACAAGAAACCTCAGAAAATCTGTATTGGTAGTATTGGGCGTATTGCTTATGGCGCTGGCATTCGCAATGTCAGGATCAGTTTATGCTGATACCTCGTCCGGAATGATAACAGCTACTATCAACTACTACTATTATGACGAGACAGCAGCGGACCATAAGGGCTCCGAGCCCTTCCCGCCCTTCGTTGCTCATATGCCTAAGGGCTCAGCAGCTATGACTGAGCGATGCCCTATGGTACCGGGCTTCAGCCCATGCGATATCAACAAGAACAGCCTTGAGAGCGTTACCGTTAACTTTGAGGCTGATTCAGAGGTGGATGTATTCTATTTCCCCTCGGAGGTACCGTACATTATAAGATTGTATAAACAGAAGGCAGACCTTGAAGGATACGAGCTGGCAGAGTACATAAACGGAAGCGGTATAACCGGTACTGAGCCGGAGGAATTCCAGGCAGATTTCCCTGTCGAAGAAATCGGCGGCCGTACACTTGAGAATGCTTTTGAAGGCTTTACACTGATGTATCATGTGCCCGAGGTCATTGCTGCCGATGGTTCAACAGAGTTTGAGGTCTACTACGACAGAAACTATTACCTGATAAATTTCGACCTTGGAAACGGCGGCTACGGTGTAGACCCTGTATATGCGCCTTACGAATCCTCGCTGAACGTTATAACTCCTATCAGAGCCGGCTACAATTTCGTAGGCTGGTCGCCGGAGCTGTCGGATATCGTAACTGAGAACATGACATATACAGCTCTCTGGGAGAAAAAAGCACAGGTCCCTTATACGATAATTTATAAGAACGCCGATCTGAGCGATGGCAGCGGCGATACTACCTACAGCTTCTGGGGTACAAGAACACTTTATGCCGATCCGGATGCAGAACTGTCTATCGATGATATCATCGCTGCAAACAAGGATAACAACAGTCTTAATGATTTTGGCTATTTTACCTTTGATGAGGCAGCCACCAAGGCTGATAATCCCGCACAAGTAACGGTAAACGGCGACGGCTCTACCATTGTCAGGCTGTATTATTCGAGAAATAAGTATAAGCTCAGGTTTGTGTACCTGAAGCACACGCAGAGTACCTCAGCAGTAGGCGGCGATCCCGTAACGGCAGTTCAGGACAACCACCAGTATGTGCTGGTAAATACCAATAAAGACCGTTCTAAGGCGCTTTCTAATCTGGAAGCTGCAGACGGTATGCGAGCACAGGTAGATTATAATAACACCAATTTTGATTATCTCTGGACACTTGTTCCGGTAGAAGGCGGCGGTTATTATATCCGGTTCAGCGACGGAAAGTATCTGTCAGTCAATTTCAACGGCACGGATGTCGGAAAGCCGGCTGTAATGTCGGATACGCCGTTGAAATTTGATATCACACATTATGACAATGCTGAGGATTACTTCCTCATTTCGACGGTATACAATAATACGACATATTACCTTAATGATAAGAGGAATGCCGGAGAAAGAGTGCAGGTCTATCCTACCAGCGGCAACGGCCTTGAAACTGCTAACAGGTGGCGGCTTTACGATTATGCTGACGCAACTGTTACTACGATTCAGAGCAATATAAAGGCAGCAAGCGGTACCGGAAACGGTAATTTCCCGACTTCTGCCAAAATGACTTATGTACTGCCCAATCTGCCGGAGGTGGATACATCTGCCGGTATAACAACAGGTTCATATACCTATAACCATGAGATCTACGATTACGTGGAGCTGGTCGCCGAGTATAACGCAAATATAGAGGATATATGGCCGGCGGCTGTGATAGGTGATTCCGGAGAATATTCCTTCGGCTCATGGAGTACACAGACAGGAACCAAATACAGAGAGAGAAATACTACTCATGCAAATATAGTTGGACCTTATCCCTATATGTCAGATGAGATGATAGTTGACCCGTCATATGTCTATGATCCTAATAACAGCGAAAGCGTCGCTCAGCTTCTTTGGGCATGGTGGGGCAAGCATGATGATTACGTTGGACCGCATCGCTACAATATCTACTATGAGAAGCTTGACGGTGACGGATATGATCTTGACCGAGTTATCGAACTGGTTGCGGCTCATAACAGCAATACAAGAATCGATCCATTCGTATACAAGGGCTTCACTGTTATTCCTGAGGATGCAGGCGGACATAGTGTTTCTCACGGTGAAGCAAACGGTCATCATCTGGAATATGATGATGAATACCCTGACGGCATATGGACAACAGACTTCCACTATATCCGTAACCGCCACAGCCTGCTCTACTATAACTACAATCAGTATTATTCCACCGGCACTGATACCTCATCGATAATGTACGGCCAGCCAATGGACGAGTTTGAGGCAGGTCAGCCGCCGTATCCGCAGGACCTCAAGCCCGGATCCTATGAGTTTGCCGGCTGGTATACATCGGATACATACGACGAGCTGTTTGACTGGAGCAGTACGATGCCGGACAATGATGTTACGGTATATGCTCGTTGGAAACCAAAGTCATTCACTATCAATTTCTATAACGATGAGACAGATTATGAAAGCGGAAATCCATATAAGTATACCGAATCAGATGATTATGGCACACTTATCGATCCGACAGAGGCCGAAAACAACCTTAGTGCGCCGATCATAACCAATTCTACAGGCAGCTATCCGGCGGCAAAGGCCGGCTGGTATTACTATGACGAGGAGCATAATCTTCACGCCTTTGATCCGGCTACTATGACAGTATCCGGTGATATGGATCTCTTTATGAAGTGGTCATCCACTGTCCCGGCAAGCTTTGTTGTACATTATTATGTAACCGGAACAGAGACCAAGGTCGCAGAGGATACAGTGGGATATTCCTTCGTAGGACTTACAAGGACCTTCAAGGCCAAGGTAGAGGATGAACTGAACGAGGGTTATCAGGCACATTATTTCCCTGACAGAAGAAGTACATCTATACTTATGAAGAGCGACTATACGCAGAATGTCAAGACCTTCAATTATACTTACCGTGACAAAGTGCCGTATACTGTAAGGTATCTGGATAAGTATACAAAGGAGGTACTCCACGAGGAAAAGTACGTCGGAGACAATATCTATTCAGTAGTATCTGAAAAGTATATACCGATCGCAAATTATGTTCCGGATTCCTACTACATATCCCTTACCCTTATGGTATCAGACGATCCTGAGGAGGAGGCCGCAACCAACGTCATAACCTTCTACTATACCGAGGATCTCGTAAATATGCCTTACCATGTAAAGTATATGCTTGAGAACGATAACGGCAAGATCCAGAAGGAAGTGGACGGCGAGACCTACAAGTTCACTGAGGCGAACTTCATCGATGCTGTTGGACAGAGAGGCACTGTAAAGAACATCCCTCTGAACAGCTACAGCGGATATGAGGTCGAAGGCTATAACGAGGTCGTTTATATTGAAGAAGACGATGTCGAGCAGAAAGTGATACGCCCCGTACAGGATCTTGAACCCGGACCGGCAACCTTGGAAATGCTGCTGGAGGAGGACGTTGTAAGTAAGGAGATCCATATATACTACCTCAAGAAGAAGTATCCGGTAAAGCTGATATATAACTATACTGGTACGGACGATAAGTCGGTATCCGAGTGGAACACACGTATGCTCGCAAATGATCCGGAGCTTCTGGGCGAGGACGCATTTGAGTATAACGGCAATACCTATTACCGCACGCTCTATAAGATAACCGATGAGATCAAGTATAATGAGACTTTCTCAGCAACCGCTCCGGAGGTCGATGGATACAGGATCACAGGAGGAAAAACAAAGAGCCTCGTTGTAACGGATGACGATAATACATTCTCTAAAAATAAGCTACGCTTCGTTTACACCAAGGTCGAAGAGATAATGTTCAGCTATCACGCTATGATCCCAGACGGAACAGGTCTTGCGGAAGCAGATCCGGATGAGTATCCTCTGCTATCCTACAATCAGGTCATAGTAACGGTGGGAGACCGCCCCGGCAGTTACGTAATTGCTGAGGAAGAAGACTCACTTTACAGGTTCGTTGGCTGGTATACCGATGAGGCCTGCACACAGAGAGTTCAGGATATGGAAGGCTTCAATGTTCTTGCCGGTGATGAGCAGAACGAGCTTAAGCCGCTTGGCTCTAATGTAGATAAGTCCTACTATGCGCTTTATGAATATAAACGCGGAGCACTTGAAGTAAGCAGCAGCGGCTGTACAGATCCTTCACAGTCCTTTGAGTACATCATCAAGGGTAAGGATGCTCATAATAGCTGGATAGAGCTAAAGATATGTATAAACGGCAATGACAGCCGCATCATAAGCGGACTTCCGATAGGCGATTACGAAGTGACACAGAATAACTGGTCGTGGAGATATACTCCGGCAGAGAGAACAAGGAACGTAACAGTTCCGGAGAACGATATCGCTCAGGCACCTTTTACCCAGACAATGACTAATAAAAAATGGCTGGACGGCAATGCCTATAAGGATAACGTGTTTTCTAATTAAAGATCATCCGTATATGCATAATGCTTATATCGGTGATATACGTAGATTATTGAGGGAGGAACCCTTTTGAAAAAGGGTTCCTCCCTCAAATTTTCAGTTTTAAATTTTCCCCGGATAGGGCGCAACCCATGTATTACTACATGGGCTTTTTAGTTATCATGCGCCCTATCTGGGGAAAATTAAGATTAAAAGTCTTTGGAAAGGAGGCGGGGAAGAACCTTTCCTCAGAAAGGTTTTCCCCGAGTAATCAGCGTGTATCATTGATGTAAGTATTATGGATATACGGATGATTTTTGATAAGGAGAGCTGTTTACTCTTAATAAGGGGCCATTCACGGAAAAAAAGGTGACGGAGGGGCTATATATATGTAAAATGGTATCAGGAGGATAGAATCTCTGAAAACAATTATCTGAAAGGAGGCAGAACAGAAATAAGTGGTCACGAGACCGATCGAAGCGTTCAGAAAGGAAAAGGTGGTGAATACAATTGCAGATACTTGAAAACCGTTCCCTATTTATGGAAAACATGATCTCATACAGGACGAATCTTCCTAAGGAGGATATTCCGAAGCTGGCGGATCACATCTGCCGGAATGTATCCGCATTAGGGGTTGAACCTACAAAGAAGATCTGCTTTACGTATCCGACAGATGAGAAGAGGGATATCGAGATACTTGTTCCGGTCATCGGCGATATCACAGATCACAGTGAATACGGCCATAAAGAGCTTTTCCGGCTGATAAACGCTGTCACCATAAGACATGAGGGCAGCCTTGCTGATATCGATACTACTGAAAAAAAGCTTGAGGATTATATCCGGAAGAGATCCTATGAAATGATAACAAGACCCTATTATAATATCGTAAGGCTGGCGGAAAACCCGGCGGACTGCATCGTAGATATTTATATAGGAACGAATTACAACAAGCTGTAGTAAACGGATAAGATCTGCTGATAAAAGTAAAAAGAGCAAAAAAGGCGTGATAAAGAAGCTTTATCACGCCTTTTGCTTTTTATATCTCTCTGTTGAGCAGGAGCTCTGTTTCGAGGATGAATTTGTTATCGGATATTGAGGCATGGGCAGAGCCACCGTATTTTTTAGCGGTCTTAACAATGTTAGCCACGCCGAATCCATGGCAGGACTTATCCTCCTTTGAGGTCTTCAGCTCGTTGCCGTTTTTGATGTCCACCTTTTCAAATACCGGATTTGTGGCCTTGAAGAAGAAATAGCCCTGTTTGAAGTCGGATTCTACTTTTATCTCCTTTAACTCGTCTCCGGTATCCTTGGCGCAAGCCTCGATAGCGTTATCCAGGGCGTTTGCCATAATGGTGCAGAGGTCTGTGTTGGTTATTCCGTTTGTAGGGACATATCCGCTGAATGTAATCCTTGAATTGCAGGCGGCAGCTTTTTCGTTCTTATCGTTCAGAAGTGCGTCTGCGATGATATTTCCCGTATCGAAGTTCTTTTTTTCGGTGTAGGACATATTTTCTATGTCGTTCATATAATCCAGAGCGTTCTCCACCTCGTTTTCTGCAAGCAGGCTCCTGAGGCAGAGAAGGTGGTTTTTGAAGTCGTGGCGGAAGCTCCTGAATTCATTGTAAATGCTGTTTATTTTCTCATAGTAGCTGACCTGTGTTTCGAGCTGCTTAGAGAGTATATATGATACCTGCTTGTTTTCGTGCTCGGATATGCTGACCTTGAGCACCCAGTAGACGATGATCGTCATGAATATAAAGGCCGGGAGCAGCATAACCTTGGAGATATCTCCGTATTTCGGGTCTATGGAGGCGAATATCACCAGATTCATAACATACAGGAATATGAGTATGACTGCATAGAGCTTCTTTGGCAGGACTCTTATATATTCATAGAATACATCCCGTAGATCCTTCTTTTTGGTGTACATGAGCACAGCTCCCAGTATGGCTGATTCCAGCAGAAAGGCTGCGATGCTGCGCCAGGTCTTATCCTGGATCAGCAGAGTCAGGATAGTGTCGTAATTTGAGCTCGTTACCATTGACAGCAGGCAGACATATATCACTTTAAGGTTGAGCTTGCCGAATATAAGCGAGAAGAATATCATTTTTCCTGATATGGCCAGCAGTATTATGAATACTCTTAGCACCGGCGGTATAGATGATGCCGGAAGAAGCACTGAAACGGATGTGAGCGAGCACATCAGCAGACATACGTTATTGAATATCTGTCCGTGAGCCGGTTTCATCTTCAGGAACACGCACATTGATCTGAATATTGCTGAGCATAGTATGAAGTTTGATATAAAGTATATGATGTATTCCATGGTCTCAGCCCTTTGAGAAGTTGTAGCGCTTTACATAGTCCAGAAAAGCCTTTTTGAAAGGAGTATACTTCAGCTTGCTGATAAGGGCACGCTCCTTGTTATCGAAGAGTATATTTGCCGCAGTATGTGAAACGATATGCTTGAAGCCTACCAGATATGTTCTGTGGCTGCGGAAGAAGGAATCCTGCGGCAGAAGCTTTTCAAATTCTGAAAGGGTATTCTTGTATAGGATGTTCTCGTCAGCAGTTCTGATATAGCAATATTTATCAGAGGCTTCGGCATATATAATGTCGTCGATATTTATCCTCCGGTTGTCATCATCGGTCTTTATTACTATATATTGGCTGTCATCGAGACTTTTAAGGTAGTCATCCATAGCTGAGGCCAGCTTTTCTGCATCTATAGGCTTGAGCAGGAAGCGGTATGTGTTCACTTCAAATGCATCGAATACTATATGCGGGAAGCTTGTCAGGAATATTATAACAGCTTTGATGTTCTTGTCCCTGAGCTTGCGTGAGGTTTCCAGGCCGTCCAGGCCATCCATCTGATAGTCCATAAATATTACATCGTATTCAATAGGGCTTGCAAGGAGGTCTGAACCATTGCTGTAATCGTCATACACAAGATCAAGCCTTCGTTTTATTGCGTAATCTTCAAGATGTTTTTTCAGGTCTCTGCGCATAGTTGCCTTATCATCACAAATTGCTATCTTCATAGTATTACCGGTGTCCTTTCAGTTGATAAAATGTAGATTGTTTTGTTTACTCCAAATAAATGTCGGTTTACTCTGATTAAGTTGCCGGGGACTATAGAGAGTGGTAGAATCGAGTCAACGAATTGAGAAATCTGATTACTGCGAAAGGAGCTGTGAAAAATGGGCGGATTCTGGGATTTTATCTTTGGAAGATAAAAAATTAACTCTCATTAAATTTTACCACAATTTCTACTGCCTGTCAATAGTCTGCTGGCGGAACATACAAAAAATTATCCGGATAATGAAATATCCGGATATTTTTTTACTTTTAACGATGGATTTTTAGTTTACTCCGGAAAACGTCTCGTTTACTCCATATTGATTGAGGGAACGGGAAATATGAAATATAATAAGCGCAACGAAACGGAAACGTTGAAAAAACATACGGAAGGAAGTGCTAAAAATGGGCGGATTCTGGGATTTCATCTTCGGAAGATAAGAATGAGCCGGCAGCTATGCCGGGTAAGAAGATCCTTCGGTTTCGCAGAAGCTGCGGAACCGATTTTATTTCTGACATATGGGAGTTTAAAGGTGCCCGGGGCAATGACGGCAAGCTGAGTGCGAACGGGAACAGAAATGCTGATCCTTGCCGGATCTGCGCTATATAGCGGATATCATCGCCAATGGCGAAGAGTATGAAATTACCGTTTACTCCAAAAAAAGTTTTACTCACTCGCATTTTGTTGTTGACAGCAGATGCAGGGGCTATAATAAGATCACAGAAACGGAAAGCACTGTGCAGCGATGCCGGGCGGCTTTCCATAAACGATTCATCAGGAGGCTTACAGATGGACTTTTCAAAAGAAGCAGGAAACAAGGTCTGGGCAGCTTTCAAGGATATGAAGGTATATCTTGAGAAGAGCTACCGTGTTCTGACAGATGTTGATACAGATAACTACTACACAGACAGCAAGGGAAAGAAAATGTACGACGGAGTTTCAACGCTCCTCAATGCGAACATAGGACACTGCAACAAGGAGCTTATCGAAGCAGTGAACGAACAGTTCTTCCGTCTCGATAATACAACGCTCTTCACTACAACAAATGATGCGGCACTGAGATGCTCCGAAAAACTCTGTAAGCTTACAGGAGATCATTACTATAGCTGCTTTTTCACAAACAGTGGCTCTGAGGCCTGCGATACGGCAGTAAAGATCGTAAGGAAGTACGCTTATATGAAGGGCATGAAGGAGTGCGGGATAGTTTCCCTGAAGGGCGCTTACCACGGCTCCAACCTCACCGCCATGAAGCTTGGCCAGGGTCAGTACGAAAACGAGCAGTATTTCAATGACTGTTCAGGTTACTATCAGATAGATGTTCCTTCATACGAAAGCGATGACGAGGAGATCGGAAAGTGCCTTGCTCAGTACGAAGAGCTCATCCGTACAAAGGAGATCGGAGCGGTATTCATGGAGCTGATACAGCTTTCAAACGGTGTGAATATCCTCCCGGAGAGCTTCGTAAAGGGAATGTACGATATCAGTAAGAAAAACGATGTGCTGGTAGTCGTTGACGAGGTGGCCACAGGCTTCGGAAGAACAGGAAAGATGTTCGCCTCCGAGCATTACGGCATCAGGGGAGACCTTATGATGTTTGCTAAGGGAGTGACCTCCGGATATTTCCCGATGGGCGGAGTGCTTGCTATAAGAGAGGTGTATGAGGCCTTTGCAGGCGGCTCTGAAAAGCTCCTCGAAAACGGCTTTACAACCGGCGGACATCCGGTAGGATGTGCAGCGGCTCTTAAAAATATCGAGATACTCGAAAGAGAGAATATGTCGGAGAACTCAGCAGAAATGGGTGAATACCTTCTCGGCAGGCTAAAGGATGAGCTGGGCGGAAGCTTCCTTGTTGATGAGATCAGAGGAAAAGGCCTGATGCTTTCCATACTCTTCAATGACTATCAGATAATAGGTATGCCGGAGTTCGGCATAGCAGATATACTCACGAATTTTGCTGCCGGAAGCGGACTTCTCCTATATCCGGACGGCCCGGATACGATGATAGTTGCACCGGTGCTGAATATAAGCAGAAAGGAATGCGACAATATCGCTGATATACTCAAAAGCTGTATCGGAAAGCTGGAGAAATGCGTGAAAAGGAGAGATAAATGATGAAAAAGATCTGTAATGTAAGTAAGCTGAACAAGACTGTGAAGACCGGAGAGGTTTCGCAGCAGCTTCTAAAGAATATCGACCTTAAAATAGAAGACGGCGAATTCGTAGTCATCGTAGGTCCCAGCGGAGCCGGAAAATCCACTCTGCTCAATATTCTCGGCGGACTTGATTCCTCAACATCCGGCGATGTTGAGAGTGCAGGCTTCAAGCTCAGCAAGTCCCGTGAAAAGGCTCTCAATGACTACCGCAGAAAGATCGGCTTCGTATTCCAGGACTACTCCCTTATCGAGAACCTTACCGTAAAGGAGAATATCGAGGTCATGAGCGTTGTCACAAAGAAAAAATGTGACGCAGACAAGGCGCTGAGCCTTGTTGGTATGGAAAAACAGGCAGATAAGTTCCCGGGACAGCTCTCAGGCGGCGAAAAGCAGCGTGTAGCTATAGCAAGAGCTCTTGCAAAGGAGCCGGCTATACTCTTCTGCGATGAGCCTACAGGAGCTCTTGACGAGAAGAACGGCAAGAACGTTCTCCGCATACTCCAGGATCTTAACCGCCGTGGAACAACTGTCATCGTCGTTACACACCTTCTTGGTATGCAGAAAATGGCAGACCATGTTATCCGTGTGATCGACGGCGAGATCAAAGAGGACATAAGAAATACAAAAACTATCGAAGCTGAAGATGTTCTCTGGAACTGACGGAGGTGCAGCCTATGAATAAAATGATATTCCGCAGCTTCTCGAAGAAAAAGATACAGACAGCAGGTATCATCCTTCTGACATTCCTCTGGATGTTCGTAGCGTCAATGTCTGTGAATCTGTATTCTGCAAACAACAAGTTCCAGAAGGACTATTTCAGTGAGACCAATGCGGAGGATCTGGAATTCGTTCCGGCAGAGGGAACTGATGTTGAGGCTCTGGCGGCAAAATACGATCTTGACTATGAGGAAAGATACATCAATGAGTTTACTGCGGACGGCGTGAGCTACAGAGTGATATCTGCTGCCGAAAAGATCGACAAGCCGCATATCACCGACGGAAACAGCCTTTCCGCAGCAGGTGAGATCCTCATAAACAAGGAATATGCAGAAAAGAATGACGTTGCAGTAGCAGATACTGTCACTATCAGCGGCAAAAGCTATAAGGTGGCAGGTATAATGACACTTCCGGATTATATCCGTATGCACGTAAGAAATGATTCACTCAGCTATGATCCGGAAAATGAAGCGCTCATAATGGCTTCAGCAGAGGATACCGCAGCTATAGAGGGCGGCAAGCTCTCAGTAGTGTACAAGGCGAAGTTCAAGGACATCAGCGATGAAAAGATCAGCGATCATACATCTGAACTGGTAAGGAGCAGGGAGCTTGCTTCCGTTACATTCAGGGCAGATAATTCCTCAATGAACGGTCTTGGCGGAAAGATCAGCATATACTTTATGCTCACAGTTATCTCACTCTGCATAATGTCGGTTATGATAGCAGTTATGCTTATAATGTTCATCTATATCCTCATTGGCGAGAATAAGAAGAACGTAGGCGTACTGGTAGCCAACGGACTGCCAAGGAAAAAGGTGTTCTTCGGCTATCTCAAGGCTGTTGCAGGACTTATGCTCCCGGCAGCTATCGCAGGCTATATCACCGGTTCGCTGTTTGCACCGGTATTCAATAAGCTACTTGAGACTGACCTCAGCCTCCCGGAGATGAAGTTCAGCTTTGAACCGCTTTTCTTCGGTATGTTTATGTGGATAGTCCTCTTTGTAGGTATTATCGCAGCAGTTTTCGGCACACGCAGCATACTTAAACTCAGCGTTGTGGATATGCTCCGTGACGCAAAGGCCACAGGTATCAGCAGATTTGAGAGATTCGTGAAGAAACTCACAAAAAAGAGCAGCATCGAGAAGAAGATAAAGACCTCCTTCGCTATAAGAAGCAAGCTCCTCCTGGTACTGGTGCTGTTCAGTGTATTCGCAGCAGGAGTAGAGTTCTTCCTCAGCTATTCCATATACCGCTTCCCGAAGAATATATGTGACGCACAGGAAGAATCAATGGATTTTGAGTCTCAGGTGTACTTCCGTCAGCCGGCTGAAAAGTCAACTGAGGGCGATCAGTATTTCTACGAGCTCAAGGCTATGGGAAAGGGCAAGAAGGATGACGTTATCGTAACAGTGAACGCACTGGAGGACGGTGCTCTGCTGGATATCGGCGGACATCCCGCTGCCGGAGAGGCTATACTCAACAAGACCTCAGCAGATGTGCTCAAGGCTAAAAAGGGCGACAGCATAAAGCTGGAGATCTATGACAAGGAGATCGAGGTCAAGGTGGCAGGCATTTCAGACCGTGTTGCCGGCAAGGAAGTATTCATCGACCATGCATGGCTGGCAGGAGAGAATGTCATTGAAAACAAGTACAACGGAATGTTTACCTCAGACGCTTCCATAACCGTGGACAGCAGCGAGAATTACTCATCCGTACTCACAAGAAGCAGCATACTCGAAAGCTATGAGAGTTCACAGCAGGTAATGAAGTACGGCTCCATCATACTCGGAGTGCTTGGAATACTCATCCCTGTTATACTGATAGCAGTTACCGTTTCCGTACTCATATCCCAGAACAAGAAGGAGATATACGTATTCAAGGCAAACGGCATAAAGAACAAGATAATGAACCGCATGGTATACGGCTCATATAACGGATTCCTTCTCATAGGCGTCCTCATAAGCATACCGTATTCATTCTTCATCCTCAACCTTATCTGCTCAATTGCAGTAAAGGCTTCAGGAGTGAGATATCCCTCCGATCCTGACGCAGTCGGCATTGGATTTGCCGTTCTTATGACATTCATCGTATACTTCGGCACAATGCTCGTGCTCCGCTTCAGGCATAACGGAAATATGGAGAAGATACTCAATGATTTTAGAGAACTTTAAACACACCCAGGGAAAATCATGCCGGACCGTTGCGATAAGGGATACTCTTGAACGCTGCGGACTTACGGTAAGGGAGGAGTTCGTGTTCGGTCTTGCAGGCGGTCTCAGCTTCGCCTATGTGGATCCGGGCGGGATATTCTCCGAGAACAAATTTTTCAAGGCGCTTGCTCCCAATCTTATGCAGTTCGAGCATTTTGCTCAGAATGCAGGAGTGGACTACAGGATAGTATCCGAGGCCGACAACGACTTCTCAAAGCTGGAGTCAATGCTCAGGCTGGAGGACAATCCGGTGATCTGCGAGGTCTGCCCGGAGGTATATGCGGATTACCTGGGCAGCAAGGCTTCCCTCTGGAAAGATTTCAAGCTGGATCTGCATGTTGCCAGCCATGTGACCGAGATAATCGGCATAGACCAGGAAAACGTGTACATCTGCGAGAATTACAGCAGTGAGGTGTACAGCATACCAAGAGAGGTATTCGCCAGGGCGAGGGATATCGGTTCGGATTCCTACCTTGACCCGCACCACAGGATACACCACATCGTCCTTCCGGCAGATATGAGCCGGGCGGATGTAGAAGGCATGATCTATAGAGCCGTAAGAGGCAACCTTAAGGAGTACCTGGACGGCGGCAATGAGCGGCTGGGCATGAAAGCCTTCACAAGATTCATGGAACGCTTCCCGGAGCTGCCGGACAGCTGCGGAAAGACAATATGCCGGGTATCGCTTGAAATAACCGGCAGCCTTATAAAATTCGTCTCTCCCGGAATGTTCAGGAAGATGTACGGCAAGTTCCTTATGGAGTGTGTACCGTATATCGGCAGGGAGAAGGAACTTTCAGAGATAAGCAGCCTCCTTTCCGGAGCAGATTATCTCTGGAACAAATTTGCAGCAAGGATAATGAAAAAGGATCTGTCCGTGGAAGAGCGTATGAACGGCGAAGCTACCATCGATCTCCTCGATAAGATCAGATCCAAGGAAGAACAGGCCGTAGACGGTCTCAGGGAGGTGTTTGCAGCATGAATAAGAACACTCAGATGAGAGCGATAGCAATGGCTCTCCCGGATAACGGGGAGACTGATGAGATAGCGGCTATGTGCTCAGAGCTGACCTTTGATCTGTGCCAGACTTCCCACAGCAGATTTTCCGTAAAGGCATTTACCGAGAACCGGCTGGATATCATAAGGGAATATTATCAGCTTGAAATACAGTCTGTGGTCCAGAAATTCGGCAGCAAGAAGCTCAGGAGACTGAAGCAGAAAATGGCAGCCGGCAGCAGCGTATTCGTAAGGAAGTACGACAAGGATGCTTCAGACAAGTGCAGCTTCACATATGAAAGAGTCAGCAGTCTGAAGAATATCGCAGGCCTTGGGCTCTGGAAGCTGTCCGACGGCAGGTGGCATACCGGCCGCAGCCTTGAGAAAAGAGCTTCAGCTGCCTTTGACAATACAAGGGACTGGGCAGTGTACGAGGATATCAACTTCTATCCCGAAAGTATACACAGCAGGGCTGAAAGCTGCCGGAAGGTCTACATAAGAAAGCTGGTCTCCGGCCTGAGATGCTTCATAAGCAGCAGGCTCGCAGGACATCTCAACGGCTCGGTGAAAGTAAGCATTGACGAATCCTTCACTGAGCAGCGCAGAGAGGTCTTCGAGAACATACTTGGTCTCGGAAGCGACTGGAGAGAATTATACAAGAAAAAGTATATGTCAGGCTCAGAGTTCATCAGAAGCCTTAAAAAAGAGCAGAAGATGCTTGAGGCTCTCCTTGCTGAGACTGAATGACAAAAGGGAGAGTGATGTATGAAGAAGATAATCGTTATAGGCTCCGGAATATCCGGCATGACCTGCGGCTGTGCGCTGGCGAATAAGGGATACGATGTGACGGTCCTTGAAAAGCACAGCGTTGCCGGCGGCTATTGTCAGAGCTTTTCCAGAAAGGGCTTCAGGTTCGCAGCGGCTGTCCACAGGATAGGCGGTATCCACGGCAGAAACAGCGTGGATGGTATCCTGAGTGCTCTTGGAGTGAAGGAACTGCCGGAATGGTACACCTTCCATGAGAATGTTCAGGTGGGCGATATCAATTTCAATATGTGCAATTCCAGCGCCGCTGATTCCCTCAGGGAGCTTTTCCCGGAGGACAGGGCGGATATAGACCGCTTTGAAGCAGAGGTGGACAAGATCAATTCCATACTGGATATAATCGACAAGGGCGCCAATGCAGGAATAAGCAAGTTCTCGCTGACCGATCTGAAGATACTGGACAAATATAGAAAGATGTCTGTGGATCAGTTCCTGAGAGGAATATTCAGCAATGAGAAGATAATCAGCCTGCTGGTGGCAATATCCGATGCGATGCCAGGCGGAGCGTTGTTCGCCTTCATAAGAATGGTCTCATTCGCAAACTGCGGTGAGGAGACGTACCAGCCCGTAGGCGGTGCAGGAGCTATAATCGAGCTCCTCCGCAAGCGCATCGAGGAGCTGGGAGGAAGAGTTCTCCTGAACAGTCCTGCCGAAAGGATCATAATGGAGGACGGCAGAGCAGTGGGAGTTGTCTGCAAGGGAGAGATACTCAAAGCAGACTACATAGTTTCCAACTGTGACCTGGGCTTCACCATACGTGAGCTGGTGGGAGAGGAAAATGTTCCCCAGCGAGTGCTTGAAAAGATAAATACCAAGTTTACAGAGAGCCCGTCCTGCTTCTCGGTATGGATAGGCCTTGACAAGGATATAAAGTCTCTTGGCTATGAGCCGGTGAATATATCCTATTATCCGGACGCAATGAGCGTTCTTGACGATAAGGCAAAGCTTATCGGAGAGCACAGCGTCCAGAGAGAAAATGATTTCCTGCTGATAAGTCTTTCGGCAAACAACGATCCTACAGCCTGCCCCGAGGGAAAGGGACAGATGATGCTGGGAATGCTTGTGAACTGGGACTTTGAGGATATGTACAAGCTCCGTGATACCGACAGGAAGCTCTACCGTGAAAAGAAAAAAGCGGCAGCTATGAATCTTGTCCGCAAGGCAGAGAGATTCTTCCCCGGCATCAGCGAGCATATCGAAGTGATGGAGATAGCTTCTCCGGTCACCTTCCAGCGATATACCGGCAACAGCAAGGGCGCCTTCGGAGGATATAAATGTACTCCGGAGCTGGTTGAGAACTTCTCGCTCCTGGACTGCCGCCAGCTGGTAGACGGCCTGTTCCTCACCGGACACTGGGGAGGAGTAGGCGACGGTGTGATATTCACCACAGACGTTGCAATGAGAGTTGCAGACAAGATACTCCGCTGCGATCATATCGAAGAGATATATGATTTCAGCAAAAACCATTCAGCATGATTTTACCGTCTGAAAGACGTGTAAATATACCCGTAAGGGAAAAATTTATAAAACTATATTTATTTAATGGAGGAATTAACAATGGCTAACTTTGCAAACAGAAACATCGAGGAAGAAGTAAGAGACATGATCTTTGAGAGACTCAGAATCGACTACATCAACAAGGACGATGTTGACTATGATGCACCTATCTTCGCTTCATTCGACTCAGAGGGCGATGGCCTCGGACTTGACTCAGTTGACGCTCTTGAGCTGGTAGTAGGCCTCAAGGAGAAGTACGGCATCGAGGTAAGCGATGAGGAAATGGGTATCTTCCAGAGCATCTCATCTATCGCAGACTATGTTCGTGAGAACGGCCAGGAATAATGACCGCTAAGAGGTGATCGCATGGAAAAGAGGATAGTTGTTACCGGTATCGGTGTAGTATCATCAAATGCCGGCAATGAGAGCGAGCTCATCGAAGCTCTTGAGGAACTCAAGGAAGGCCAGTCAGAGGTAGATCTCTACAGTACAGACGGACTTGTATCAAGACTTGGCTGTGAGATCAAAAGGCCTCTCAGATATGAGGATGAGTGCGACGAGAGAACTACAGCAGTGGCTTTCGAGGCTATCGATGATCTCTACAAGGACAAGGCTCTGAAGGATATGATCGCAGAGAACAGCGAGGATGTTGTATTCTCATTTGCTACATCGATGTCAGGAAATCAGAATATGATGCGCTATGTAAACAGCGATACTCCTGAGAACGATGAGGATTATGTATACATAGTTCCGGATTTCATCAACAAGATCAGCAGCAAGCTTGGCGTAAACGGCCCTGTATATACCACAATGTCAGCCTGTGCAGCAGGTACGGCAGCAGCAGGCATCGCCTTCGACGCAATAAAGAGCGGAGAGACAGAGGTCGCTATCGTAGGCGGTACAGATGCCCTCACACTCTTCTCATCAGTTGGCTTCAGTGCACTCAAGGCTATTGCCGAGGATAAGTGCCGTCCCTTTGATCAGGACAGAAGCGGTATCAATCTTGGTGAGGCAAGTGCATTCATAGTTCTCGAGGAGCTGGATCACGCAGTTGCAAGAGGCGCAGATATATACGCTGAGGTAGCAGGATATGCTGCAAAGAACGAGGCATACCACATCACCTCACCCAGACCGGACGGTGAGGGCGCATATATCGCAATGAAGGAAGCTCTTGAGGATGCTGATATCAATATAACAGATGAGAATGTATATGTCAACGCTCATGGTACAGGCACAAAGGCCAATGATACCATGGAGATCAAGGGCATAGAGAAGCTCTTCCCGGATCAGCCGAATATCTATGTTTCATCAACAAAGGCTATCACAGGTCACTGCCTGGGAGCTGCCGGAAGCATTGAGCTTGCTATATCCGCACTGGCACTCAAGCATCAGTTCATGCCCGGTACATTCAGACTGGACAAGCCGCTTGAAACAGAGGGCGGTATCCATATCATCGGTTCAGAGACAGTTCATCGTCCTGTTGATTATGTAATATCCAATTCCTTTGCATTTGCAGGAAATACAGCCAGCATAGTGCTCAGAAGATATGCGGGGTAAGGACTATGGTCGTTATCATAGGCAATAATATAACCGCTCTTTCGCTCAGCCGATTCCTTGAAATGAACGGCGTTGAGCACAGGCGCATAAGCACCGGTAATATCAAGGACATCACATTTTACTGCTGCGACAGTGCAGACGGTATGATGGCGCTGGCCGCTGAGAAACTGGGGTACGATGTTGAGCAGAAGCCCGGTCACGGCTTTTCGGTAAGGACCTCCGCTCACAGGTACAAGGCAGACAGAGGAGCAGATGAGTTTATCCGCAGCCTTGCAGATATATCCGGTGCCGGAAATGAAGCGGCAGCCGCTTTTTCGGATACTTTGAGCAGTATAGGTGCTGAATGGAAGCTGAGCGTACACAGCGGCTTCAAGGTGAATACCTCTCCTTCTTCAGTTATGGCAAAGAACTTTATGAAGGATTACAGCGGCTTTGCAGAGAAGCTCTCCGGTTCAGAGGAGTGGAATAAGGTCCTCGGAGCATTCGTGCCGAGAAAGGATATCTCCCTGAATACAGCGGCAGGCTACATTTCCGGACAAGTCTTTGACAGCAGCTGCCATACTGATAGCCTCGAGCATATGGCCGCATGGCTCATAAAGAGCGAGGATCCTGAAAAGGTGATAAAGGTAAGCAGCTTTGACGATATAGTCATCAATGAAGCTGAGAAGACCTTGACTGCCGGCGGCGAAACACTGGGATACGATGTGCTGATCGAGGCTTCTGATACAAGCAAGTCAAGAGTAAGGCTTATGACGATGTATGTGTCGGATGAGGAACTGGATACGGATTTCGAGTTCATAGTTCCTGACAAGGCTGACGAGTACGGTATCATCCAGATGATAAGATGGAGCAGCGGCGGCTTCCAGAGAGCCGATATCTACTACGACGAGAGCGCAGATGAGGATATGATAAGAAGGAACGCCTCAGAACTTCTCGGCGGTGCAAAGATCACCGAGGTGGTAGGCTACGATGAACTTATAAGACAGTACGGCTGCGGAAATTTTGCCGGTTGGGCATTCAGCTGCCGTGACAATATGAAAAACCCTGTGTCCTGCATGAAGAAGGACAGGATAAAGATAGCCGGCTGGGGCAATGCACATTTTACAGCAGCCCTGCTGGGAATAAAGGAGCTTGAGAAGTCAGGCGTAATGGAAAGGATGTAATGAAGTATGTGCAAAACAGCAATAACCGGCTGGGGAATGATCTCAGAGATGGGCAGCACAGAGTCAGATATACTCAACAGCTGGGACAGCAGAAAGAAGCCTACAGGCGGCGAGCTCGATTTCAGCCATTCACTGGATCCGAGAAAGATCAGACGTATGGGACGTTTCGGACGTATGTGTGCGGCTGTAACAGATAACTGCCTTAAGATGTCAGGCTGTGAGAAGGGCGATAATACAGGTATAATCATGAATACAGACTACGGCTCGATCAATCTCAACATTGAGTTCGGAAGACTTCTCCCGACACCTGAGCTGGCAAGTCCTATGGATTTCGCAAATACAGTATCAAACGCAGCTCTCGGAAACGTGGCTCTCTACTTCGGCCTCAAGGGACCAAGCACCCTTCTTATGGGTAGCAACGCTCTGTCATATTCCATGAGACAGGTGGAGAAGAAGCCTGATAACGCTATCGTGGTATGCGGCGGCGATGAGTATTGCAGCCCTGTTGCTTCAACAGCAGTAAAGAAATTCGGCGGCGATGTTATATCAGAAGGCGTTGCAGGAGTAGTAGTTGAGAGCGAGGATTCAGCCCGTGAGATCTACGGACGTATTCTCGGAGACGCAGAGACAGGTATCGGTTTCTCACCGCTCTATCAGTCAGGCAGAGATGTGGTATCAGCATATACAAGAGTTATAAAGAAGGCTCTCAGAAAGGCTGAGCTGGAAGCTGAGGACATCGATCTTGTGCTTCTTTCAAATATTGCACAGTCATCAGTAAGCGAGGACGAGAAGACAGCTGTAGAGGAGATATTCGGCAGCGGCTGTGAGGTCATCAACGCAAGGGATATGCTGGGCGAGAGCTTCGGTGCAAGTGCAGTATCAAGCGTTATCCTCGGCTCAGTTCTTGTAAAGAATAAGCGCTATGAGAAGGTGCTGGTCCTTGGAACAGAGATGTCCGGTACAGTAGAAGCCTTCGTACTCGGAGAATAAAGGAGACACACTATGTTTGATTTCACTGGAAAAACAGCTGTAGTAACAGGCGGAAGCCGTGGCATAGGAAGAGCTATCGCAGAGAATTTTGCTTCCCATGGTGCAAATGTAGCATTCATCTACGGATCTTCAAAGGGAAGAGCAGAGGAGCTTGAGGTAAAATATGCCGGCAGCGGCGTTCAGGTAAAGGGCTACTGTGCCGATGTATCTGATATCGAAAGCATAAAGGCAGCAGCAAAGCAGATCCTCAGCGATTTCGGCAAGGTGGATATCCTGGTAAACAATGCCGGTATCACCAAGGACGGATATATGATGCTCATGTCAGGCGATAACTGGGGAAAGGTAATTGAAGTGAACCTCACAGGCGCATTCAATGTAACAAAGCAGTTCCTCACTCATTTCATCGGAAACCGCAGCGGCAAGATCATAAACATGACATCTGTAGGCGGTATTGCCGGTATGGCCGGACAGACCAACTACTCCGCTTCAAAGGCCGGCCTTATCGGATTCACAAAGAGCCTTTCAAAGGAGGTCGCCGGAAAGAATATCAACGTCAATGCCATTGCTCCCGGATATATCCTTACAGAGATGCTGGATACCATCCCGGACAAGATGAAGGAGAAGATCATAAAGGACATCCCTGCTTCAAGGATAGGCGATGTTGATGATATCGCCAACGCAGCAATGTTCCTTGCATCTGACTGCTCCGGATATATAAACGGACAGGTACTTGTAGTTGACGGAGGTCTTACAGCGTGAGCAGGAATGTGATCGTGTTCGGAGCATCAGGACTTCTCGGCGGAAGCATAGCAGATTCCTTCCGTGATGACAGACTGCTGCTCTGTGATATAAAGGAGCCGGAGGAGCTTCCGGCAAACGGTGAATACATACACTGTGATGTAACAAATGAGGAGGATGTGCAGAGTGTAGCCGCATATCTCGAAAAGAACGGCATCAGCTTCGATGTGTTCGTATATTCGGCAGGCATCTTCAATTACGGCAGCGTTACAGATATATCTCCTGAGGCATGGTCCCAGGCTATGGACGTAAATGTTACCGGTCTTTACAGAACTCTGCATCATCTTATCCCATTTGCGGCAGAGGGCGCAAGCCTTATCGCAGTTGCATCGCAGTACGGTATCGTAGGTACCTATGAATCCGCTTCATACTGTGCTTCAAAGGCAGCAGTCATAAATCTCATGCGTTCCGTGGCTCTTGACTACGGCAGCAGAAAGATCACTGCAAACTGTGTGTGCCCGGGATTTTTCGGATCCGACTTCCTGAAGAAGGTGGAGAAGCAGGTAAAGAAGAAGCGTGAGTGGATGACCGTTACGGCTATGCTGCCAAGGAGCAGGGTCAATGCCGATGAGGTAGTGAAGGCCATAGTGATGCTGGCAGACAATCCGGCTATAACCGGACAGTGCATAGTCATAGACGGCGGATATACGGCGAGGTAAATGTCATGGAAGCATATATCTACAGAACAAAGGCAAGATTCAGCGATACTGACCTTTACGGAGTCGTACATCACAGTAATTATTTCCGCTGGCTCGAGGAGGCAAGGATACAGCTCATGGAGGATATCCTCGGATATTCTGTAAGCTGGATGGAGGAACACGCGCTGCGGTTCCCTGTGATCCATGTGGACGGAAAGTATAAGCAGTCTGTATTTGCCGGCGAGAATGTGGAGATAAGCGTGTATCTCAGGTATACCGGAGCCGCAAGACTTGAGTTCACCTATACGGTAAGGAACGAGAGCGGAAAGGTATGCTTTACGGCTGAGACCGAGAATGCAGTGCTGAGAGGAGACAGGATGCTCCTTAAAATGCCTGAAGAGATCGACAGCCGTATCAGGGAAAAGATAGAAGAGTATGGGAAAGGCTTTATCATATTATGCTGAACGATAAGGAGATCAGGATCAAGAACGGCCTGAAAAAGGAATTTATACTGCATACAGCCATAAGACCGGAATTCAGTGCGGCACATACAAAACTCTGTGCAGACGGATTCGTTCTTACTGAGGAGCAGATGTATATTATGGGCTGCTGCTATGAAAGAGGGATACTCTTCGGAAAGCCAAGGCTTTTCAATGAGGAGTGGCTCAGCGATCTGTGCAGCTGTACAGGTATATATCTTGAGGAATACTGCCACACCGACGAGGAGAATTTTTACAGCGAGATCAAGAGGAATTCCGCTATAAATATCGCTCCTCCGATGATATACGTCCGCTGGGAGGACAAGGAGTATCTGGCTATCGTCTGCAAGGTGCATGACGACCATACCTACGATATAATCTCACCGGTGGAGAAAGAGGTCATTACAGTGGGCAGCGACCGTATAAACCGTACAAGGCCCTGGTATATGATGAACAGCCCCAGATTTATGGCTCCGGTGTTCAGGGACAAACAGGAACTTGCGGAAAACGGCCTCAGGCATATGTTCCGCAATATCAGGCGTCTGGGTTCCGCTCCCGCCGGAAGCAGCTTCTGGTATGATCCGGTGAAGCTTGCGGAGCTTGCAGCAGCCGGCGAAGGCATACCGGAGTATGAAGAACTGACATACTGGATAAGAGCTCTCCGTTCCTATATGGACATTGCAGCGCTTGATAAGTGCGGTGAACGGATAAGAGAGCTTTACGATGAGATAGTATCTGATACGGGTGGGGTGAAGTCTGAACTGCTCGCAAAGATATTTGATGCTGAAGCTGAAACGCTGGCGGTATGGCAGGATGAATACTACAGGAACGGAGATAAAGGCAATGATACTTGAAAATATAGCAAAACACCACGGTATCGGCTCTCATTGTGCAACAACAGCCCTCCGTACACTGACAAATGCGGCCGGATATCCGTTTTCCGAGGCATTCTGCTTCGGACTTTCAGGCGGGCTTGGTTTCACCTATCAGAAATACACTTCTGTCAGATACCACTTTTTTACGGGCAGAAATGAGTGCCTTGAAGAGGGGATCGTCAATGTGCTGGGCGGAAAGCTGCTTAAAGGCTCGTCTGACAACAGTGCAGAGGCAATGGAGACGGCCAAAAGCTTCATCGATATGGGTCTTCCGGTAATACTCGAAGTCGACATGATGAAGCTTGACTACATAAAGGATAAGCTAAACCTTAAAAGGCCTTTCCACTTCGGTCTGCATTCGCTGATAATGATAGGCTATGACGAGGAAAACGCCTATGTTCTGGACTATATGTGGTGGGAGCCCATAAAGGTCCCGCTCAGTCAGCTTGAAGCTGCAAGGGATTCCCAGGACGCACCTATAAAGCCGTCTAACCGCTGGAAGGTCATTATCTTCAACAACGACGGCAATATTGACTACGAGCCTATGCTGCGGGAAGCTATAAGAGGCAATGTACACAAGATCATGCATCCGTATGCATTCAAGATGGGACATGACGGCCTCAGGGTATTCCGCAGGGAATTTGAAAGATGGTTCGGCAAAATGGACGCAGACCTGCTCCGTGAGAACTGCTACATGATGAGTGTGCTTTTCGAGCGTGTCGGAACAGGCGGCGGCAATTTCAGACGTATGTACGGCCAGTTCCTTGACGAAGCCAACAGGATACTTGATCTCCCCTGTATAGCCAGGGCGTCATCAGTATACTCCCAGAGCTTCAGGAAATGGAGGACATTTGCAAAGCTCCTGGATGCAGCCTCAGAGGCTGAAGAGATAGACAAGGAGCCGCTGCTGAAGCTCACAGATGAGCTCATAGAACTTGAAAAAGCAGGCATGGATGCCCTTGCAGAGGTCTGAAAAGTAATAATCGAAAGGAAGAAATAGTAATGAACAACGAGATAGCTATAGAAGAGATCATACAGGTGCTTCAGCACAGAAATCCTTTTCTGCTGATCGATCGTGTAAAGGAATACGAATACGGAAAGTATGTGGTAGGCGTAAAGAACGTCAGCGTGAATGAACCCTGGGCATCAGGCCATTTCCCTGAGCACCCGGTCTATCCCGGAGCGCTCATTATAGAATCTTCTGCACAGACCGGCGGATTCCTGTTCTACGATCCGGAGGAGACTGACAGGAAAAAGGGCGGTATGCTTGCCAGCGTGGACAGCTTTAAGTTCGTAAGGGCAGTATACCCCGGTGATCAGCTTGTCATAAAGACCGAGCTTATTTCACGCTTTGGAAAATTCGTCAAGGTAAGAGCAACTGCCACTGTTGACGGCAAGCGTGCTGCGGAGGGGGAACTGACCTATGTTATCGGGTGAGAAACTTCTTCCACAGGGAAATAATATGGTCTATATCGATACATATGAGCTGAATGGCAGCAATGTAAGCTGCCATCCCAGATTCAAGGGGATAGAAGGAGAGATCAGCGTTCCCCTTCATATGTGGATAGAATCCATCGGACAGGCCGGCGAGATATGTCTCCGCCAGACCGAAGATGCTTCCGGAAAGGCACTTCTGATAAACATAGAGGGCGTGCCGTACACAGCTATAAAGGCTGATGAGGCTTCAAAGTACAGATACTGCGCCGCTGTTGAGAAGCGCTTTGGTAAATATGTCAAAACAGAAATAGATGTTCTGAAAGAGGAAAAAACAGAATTCAGGTGCAGCTGCACACATTATCTCGGATGAAAATGGATATGGATAAAGAAAAATACACAGTCATCGGCGGCGGTATATCAGGCCTTCTCATAACAGCCCTGCTTGCCGCTGAGGGAAAACAGATAGATCTTATCGAAAAGAATACGCACTGCGGAGGATATCTCCGGAATTTGGGCTGCGGCGCACCCTACGGTGCACACCACATCGGCCTTCCGGACAGAGGACTGCTGGCAGGAATCATCGGGGGCCTCGGCATATCCGATGAAGGCCTGCTCCGGAGTGCAGATACAGTGAGGATCCTTTCGGGACAGAGGGAGTATAAGCTTTCACTGCGGCTGGATGAACAGTGCAGTCAGCTCTGCGAGATATTCCCGGAGGAGGCAGAGGGACTCAGAGCATACTTCGGCTTTATGACAGATTTCGCAGAGGCGCTTTATTCCGACGACGACAGGCAGATCAAGGGCTACTTTGTAAAGCTTGCCGGAAAGTCCTTCAGGAGCTTCCTGGAGAAGTATTTCAGCAATGAGGAGCTGATAGCTCTTCTCTCATTCCTTGGTCCGTCCTACGGCGGAGTTACCGATGCGGATTCAGCGTTCACTTTTGCTTCGCTTGCTGCCACCTACGGAAAAGGCGCATACTATATGGACTGCGGAGCCCTTACGGAAAAGCTTGCGGAAAAGGCTGCCGGTATGGAAAATGTAAATATAATGACCGGCATACAGGCTTCAAGGATAAGAAGAGACGATGAGAGCGGCAGATATACTGTGTATGATGGCAGCGGTGCTGTATCAGAGGCGGATAAGGTCATATTCGCAGGCAGCTTCCGCAGGATACTTGAAGAGTACTGCGAACATACCGGCATGAATGATACTTCTTTCAGGAAGATATTCGGCATGGAGACAGGTCCTTCCGCATACCGCTACTACTTCCGGACAGACGTTCCGCTGAGCCGCATGGAGCACATACGCCTCGGAGCAGACGGCTACATAATGTCCACCCTTGAATCTGATGAGTGCAGCGTTATGCTGACCTGCGTTACAGACAGCAGCCAGCCTCAGTGGGACAACGAAAGGCTCATCAGTGAGATATCCGATACGCTTTGTATCGGAAAGGAGCTTATCCATCCGGTATGTGTATGTTCTCCCTCTGAGAGAGAGAACCGCACCCTCAATGAAAACGGAGCTGTATTCGGCTGGAAGCGCAATGCAAGGAACAACCTTGATGCAAACCTTATCTACAGTATAGACAAAAAGCTGCCCGGCATTTATGTCACCGGCAACTGGAGCGCTACATTCGGATTCTTCGGCTGCCTTTATACAGCCAACAAGCTCTTCTGCAAACTCACAGCTGACAGGAGGTCATAACAATGAATCATGTTTCCAATGTGATCCCCATGTTTATGGGCGAGGTGGGATTCAAATACAAAAAAGAGGCACTTAAAGTATACTCTTATCTGATATATACCGAAAACGGCATATACCTTTTCGACACAGGTCTCAACACTCTGTTTATAAGCGATATCAAGGCTATCATGGAAGACCTGGTGGTGTTCATGGACGTTAAGGTATACCCTGAGCATATGCTCAGAAGCAAGCTTGCAGAGCACGGGATCAAACCCGGGGATCTGAAAGGCGTTATCTGCTCTCATCTCCATTTCGACCATGCCGGAGGCCTGAGAGTGTTTGAAGGCACCGATGTTCCGCTGTATGTGAACCGCAGGGAGTATGAATACGCACAGGGCTCGGAGCGCAGCTTTGAATACAAGGTACAGGATCACGATTTTCTGAAGGACGCATCCAATGTTGTTTGGACATCTGAGGATATGAACATAGACGGTATGCCCTGCATGAAGCTTATACAGACACCGGGACATTCCGCCGGACATCAGTCCCTGATACTCACAGGCCGTGAAAAGAGACTTCTCCTCACAGGCGATGCAGTATACTCATGGGACAATATGAAGTCCAACAGAGTGCCGCCCTATCCGTTCAAGAAGCAGCAGGCAGCCGATTCGCTGGAAAGGCTTAACCTTATCTCGGGAAAATGCGATCAGGTCATATGCGGCCATGACTGCGACGAGTTCATGGACAGATCGGTCTTTCTTGACAGGCAGGCAGTATGATGAAAAAGGTAATTGTCATCGGCGCAGGTATATCCGGACTTTCGGCTGGCATATACGCCCTGAAGAACGGATTCAGCTGCGAGATATACGAAAAGAACATAAATGCCGGCGGTGAATGTATAGCCTGGAAGAGAAAGGGCTATACCATAGACGGCTCAATAAGCTGGCTCACCGGAGTAAAGCCCGGTACAGCGATAAATGATGTGTGGCTGGAAACAGGCGCATTCAGAAATGAGGATATAACATTTGCAGACGTATTCTCCGTTATCGAGCATGAAGGCAGAAGATTGTACTGGTATCGTGATACCGATAAACTTTCAGCCCATCTCAAGGAGCTTTCCCCGGAGGATTCGGAGGCAATAGATGAGCTTATCGCCATAATAAATGACCTGAGCTCGTTTGAGGTACCGGCAAGGAAGCCTATGGATATAATGGATCCTGCTGAGCGTCGGGATCATATAAAGCATATGATGCAGCTCTTCAAGGCACTGAACAAGGTCAGCAGCCTTACCACAGAAGAGTACACAGAGCGCTTCAGCTCGGAGCTTATAAGGAAGGCGATACTCTCGTTCTCCTTCAAGGATAATCTGGTGCAGGGAGTACTGGTAACGCTCGGAGCACTGGCAGGCTGCCATGCAGGCTGGCCGGCAGGAGGCTCACAGCGTATCACTGACAATATGAAGGCCTGCTTCCTGAGCCTTGGCGGCGTCCTGAACTGCGGAAAGGCCGTGGCTGAGATAACAGTCAATGACGGCAGGGTAGAGGGGATAGTCCTTGAGGACGGAACAGCGGTGAGCGGCGACTATATAGTGCCCACCTGCGATCTGGATATCACTCTCCATAAGCTGCTGAAAAGCAGGTACAGCGATCCGGTGCTGGACAGCTTCTACACCGGCGAGGGCTTCCGGACAAGCAGCATAGCTCAGGTAGCCTTCGGAGTTGAATGTGATCTTTCGGCATATCCTTCAAAGATGATATATGCCATAGATGAGCGTGAGATAGCCGGCGAGACTATAGAGAGCGTGCTCTTCACAAACTATTGCAGCGAAAAGAACTTCGCTCCGGAGGGATGCAGCGTCGTTAAGACCGGCCTTACCGTATACGACTACAGCAAATGGTACGGTCTGTCCCGTGAGGAATACCTCCGCAAAAAGGAAGAGATCAAAGAGGCATATCTTGAGTATCTGTATCGTTTCTTCCCTGAGACGAAGGGCAAAGTGGTGATGTGCGATGTTACCACGCCGCTGACATATGAGCGCTACTGCGGAGCATATCATGGAGCATATATGGGCTTCATGCTCACTCCGGCCACATCAAAGATGTATCACAGCGGTATAATAAAAGGACTGAGCGGACTTTACGCTGCCGGACAGTGGTTCAGCGTAATGGGAGGTCTCCCGGACGCACTGGTCAGCGGAAAGTCAGCTATACAGCGTATATGTGCAAATGAGGGCATTCCATTTTCGGGAGTGCAGTAAGGAGGTCAGTATGGAACAGAAAATAAACAGCAGGAGCTGCGGACTTGGATTCAGAGCAACAGACAGTGAATACAGGGCTGTATTCACCTATGCCGGAAAGAACGGCGGATGTGAGCTGAAAGATCTTTCCTTCCTTGATACCGAGGATATGAAATACATATCCCCCATAAGAAAGCCCTCGCACAGAGATGATGTTATAGTAGGGAGATATGCTGCCAAGAAGGCGGTTGCCGAGCTGGCCGGTACTGATATCGGCGATATAAGCATCAGCAAGGGAGTGTTCAGCCAGCCTCTTGCATTGAACGAGCCCGGAGGACGCTTCCAGGTGACAGTTACTCATACCGGAGGAGCTGCCGCAGCGGTGGCATATCCCGATGAGCTCATCATAGGTATAGATATGGAAAAAGAGCTGTCACAGGAGATGAAGAACAGCCTCACCCTCTCAGAAGAGGAGAGCAGGGCGGTAGATGAGCTGGGGCTGGATACCACTATATTCTGGACAGTGAGAGAAGCACTGATAAAATGTCTGAAGCTCAGTCTTTTCTTCTCGCCGAAGCTGCTTGAGCTTACGGAGATACGCCGTGAGGGAGAGCTTGTAACGGGTACTTTCAGATATTTCGGCCAGTATTCGTTCCAGGCCGTATCCCGTGACGGAGTATCCATAGGTATGGTAATACCAAAGAGAACAGATATGCTTCCGGCACTGGATGAGATAGCAGATGATATTGCGGATATGGTATCTGCATAAGCTTTATTAAGGAGTAAAATTATGAAAAAAGTTGTTATTATAGGCGGAGGCATATCCGGTCTGAGCGCAGGCATATATGCTTTGCAGCAGGATCTTGAGGTAGAAATATACGAAAAGAACAATGTTCTGGGCGGAGAGTGTACAGGCTGGTACAGAGACGGTTATCTTGTAGATAACTGTATGCACTGGCTCACAGGCTGTCGCCCGGGCGAGAAGCTGAGAGGTCTCTGGAACAATATCGGTGTTCTCGGAGAGGATATAGAGCTCTACAGAGAGGATTTCTTCTACAGAGGGGAATTTGACGGCGTGAAGCTCTGCTTCTGGAGAGATATCGAAAGATCCAGGAAGGAATTCCTGGAGGTATCTCCGGAGGACGAAGCGGCGATCAATGAATTCTTTGACAGCGTAAAGCGTGCGGAATGTGTGGTAGTACCCAGCGAGCAGTCAATGGCTGACATGGGTATCATAGCCAACATAAAATTCAGCATGAGCATGGCTGAAATGGGAAGAGTGCTCATGAAGCACGGCAAGGAAACTGTTGTACAGCTTGCAGAGCACTTCAAGCATCCTGCGATACAGAAGATGATCCGCAGCTACTATGAGCCGCATCACAGTGCGGTATCTCTCATCACCTCATACGGATTCTTCACCAGTGGCAGCGCTGCTATCCCCGAGGGTGGTTCAATGGGACTTATAAAGAGGATGCGTGAGCGTTTTGAGTCCCTTGGCGGAAAGGTGTTCCTGAATTCGCCTGTTGCCTCATCCGATGTCCAGAAGGGAAATATAGTGTCAGTAACTCTTGAAAACGGCGATGTTGTCACTGCCGACGCATTTCTTTTTGCCTGTGATCCGATAGTTACCTTCAACCACATACTCGATAAGAAGTACACTCCGAAGAAGCTGAAAAAGCTTTATAAGGACCGCAGCGGCTATCCGGTATCCTCTGCATTCATAGCAGCCTTCGGTATCGTGGGAACAGATGAAATCTCCATGGAGAGCGGTTCTGAGCTGTTCTCGTGCGAGCCGTATACCGCAGCCGGAAAGGAGTACGACTTCGTTTCCACAAGGCTTTACGACTATGACAAGTCGCTTTATCCCGATGGAAAGAGAGTTATACAGTGTACCATAATGCAGGACGAGACTGATTACGATCACTGGCGTGAGCTCCATGCAGACCGCAGCGCCTATGTTGAGGAAAAGAAGCGCATTTCAGAGGAACTGCTCCGCAGACTTACAGAGAAGTATCCTGAACTGAACGGAAAGCTTGTGTTCCTCAGCGCCTGTACTCCGATCACCTTCAAGCGCTACTGCGGAGCCTTCAAGGGCTCATACATGAGCTTCATCCCTGTAGAGGGCAAGAAGAGCATATACCTGAAATCCTCTGTACCCGGTATAAAGAATGCGTTTCTTGCCAGCCAGTGGCTCCAGCCTACAGGCGGACTTCCGCTTGCAGCTACCAGCGGTAAATTCGCAGTGCAGAGCATTGTAAGAAAGCGTGTTATATAAAAACACCGGATATGTGTGATACTCATATAGCAGTATATGCCAGCTACTCGGGGAAAACCTTTCTGAGGAAAGGTTCTTCCCCGACCCCCTTTCCAAAAGGGTTTCCCTCAATATCTCACATATAACTGCTATATAAGCATCGCACTTATGTCAGATTTTATAAGCCTGACCAAAATAAAAAGTCCTTACGGAGACAGTCTCCATAAGGACTTTTTTTATTCTTTAAGCAGGGCAAGAGCCTTGTCGAAGGGGATACATTCCGCATATCTCCTGTTCCACATAAAATCATTGTAATAACGGCAGGTATCGGCGGCTGACATGAATCCGTTGTCGAAGGTGGAGTTCGTACCTTCCGGGATGACCATGCGGAAACGGTGCTCGAAACCGGCTTTCACTGCGGCATCCATGCAGTAATCGGTCTGAAGGCCGGCGAGCATTATAGTATCCTCGCCCTTTTCACGGAGGTATTCCAGCAGTCCGGTGTCACGGAAAGGACTATTTACGGTCTTGTCGAATATCCGCTCATTTTCCAGCGGCCGGAAGCCGTTGTATATCTCAAATCCCTCTGTCCCTTTTTTCAGAGGGCCGTTTTCTCCGTCATCATGGCGGACGAAGATGACCTCAGTCCCGTTTTCACGGGCACAGGAGATGAGCTGCCGCACCCGGCTCTCAAATACGGGAAAGTTATATAGCTTATCGTTGGTGATGAGCTTTTGTGCGTCAAGTATAAGCAATATCATTTTACGGTCTCCTTTGGTATCCGCACGTAGTATTTATCGCAGCCCTTATGGTGGATATATCCGCCGTTTTTCAGCATCACCCTGAGGGATGCCGGATTGTCTGCGTTTACCCTGAGATAGAACTCGTTCTCGGGGACGGTATCTCTGACAGCTTTCATAAGCAGTCTCAGTCCGGCAGAGGCGAAGCCTTTTCCCCTGTATCCGGGGGCGATGTAGTAGCCTATATGTCCGGCACCGCTTACCAGTGACGGTGAGAGGAAATGCCGGAAATGGAACTGCCCCACGATAGTGTCGTTATCCCACAGGAAATAATATGTTGCCGGAACATAACCATCCGGCAGCTCTCTTCCCTCTGACTGTGCTATCATCACGGCAAGGGCTTTGTCGAATTTTCTACGGGATATCCCGTGCCATTCGTTTATGTAGCCGTTCTCGTCGGCGGGTATATCCTTTACGAAGAGATATTCCTGTTCTATATCGTCAAGGTTTGCAGGCCTTAAAGTCAGCATTTTCTTCACTCCTTGCTGCCAATGTACATTATGTATATCTGGCACGGATTGGCCTCGTCCCATATAGGGAGCACTTCCAGTTCCCTGAAACCGAGACTGAGATAGAAGCGGTTGGTGCGGTCGTAGTCCTCATATACGCCCATTTTCACGGTCTTGACCTGAATGAAGCTATATCCCTGTTCGGCGGCTGCGTTTTTAGCGGCATTGAACAGCATAGCGCCTATGCCGCTGCGGTGATGATCCTTCAGTACGCCCATAACAGCAATCTCTGCGGTATGGGGACTGGTGGCTTTCAGAGCGATGAAGCCTACGGGAGAATCATTCTCATATGCTGCAAAGAAAAGCTGATCTGCGCTTTCTGAGATATACTGTTCACGGCCTTCGGGCATCTCGAACCATTCGTGAAGTGCTTCGAGGATCTGTCTTGCGATAGTTTGCTTTTGTGATCTGTCGTTTATTTGAATTATGTTCATAGTGGAGCCTCCTTTGAATAATTGGAAGGAAATATGTCGGTCAAGCCGAGGCATACAATTGCAGAGCGTCCGTCCGGATTTGCTTCGCTGTCCGGACTGCTTCTTAGGAAGGGCGCTGCCCTCCCTCTTACACCCACCTGCCAGAGGATTAACAACCCTCTGGACTCCCATTGCTTGTCCGCCTTCGGCGTTTTGTTTTTCTGATGTTATTATAGCATAGTTATACCCCCATAGTAAAGCCGGAAACGGCATTTTTTTACTTAGTTTGGCAGAAAATTCACAAAACTATCACATAACCGTATTATAATACCCTTGTATCTTATCTGCAAGTCAGAAAGGTAACATCTTTTTAAGGAGTAAAAATATGAAAAACACAGTTTCAACACTTCTCAAGCAGAAGCAATCCGGTGATAAGATCACGATGCTTACTGCATACGACTACACCACAGCGAAGATCATGGATGAGTGCGGAGTGAACGCAATACTTATCGGTGATTCTCTTGGTATGGTAATGCTCGGCTATGAGAATACCCTGCCTGTTACTATGGAGGATATGATCCACCATACAGCTGCTGTCTCAAGAGGAGCAGTCAATACCTTCATCGTGGCAGATATGCCCTTTATGTCCTATCAGGTGAGCGTTCAGGAGGCAGTTATAAATGCCGGACGACTCGTAAAGGAGGGCGGAGCAAATGCCGTAAAGCTTGAAGGCGGCGCAGAGGTCTGCGAGCAGATAAAAGCGATAGTCAACGCTTCTATCCCGGTAGTCGCACATCTTGGCCTCACACCTCAGTCAGTCAATGCATTCGGCGGCTTTAAGGTACAGGGCAAAAGCTATGACAAGGCAAAGAAACTGATAGAAGATGCACTTCTCATCCAGGAGGCAGGTGCCTGTGCAGTTGTACTGGAGGGCATACCTGCAAAGCTTGCTGAGATCATCACAAAGAAACTCTTCATCCCGACTATCGGTATCGGCGCAGGAAACGGCTGCGACGGACAGGTACTGGTATACCAGGATATGCTTGGACTTACCACAGGCCATACCGCTAAATTCGTAAAGCGCTTCGCAGAGGCAGGAGAACTCATGCGTAAGGGCATCAACGACTACATCAGCGAAACAAAGTCCGGCGCTTTCCCGGCAGAGGAGCATACATATGCTGTAGACGAAGAGATCATCAGCCAGCTTTTGAAGGAGTGTGAATGAAAATGAAGATAGTAAAGACTATAGATGAAGTAAGAGCACAGGTGAA
>Ga0123334_1000659_pt1 | contig 46969 bp, 63 predicted proteins | sample BiotimSIPDNA_FD_89706 | JGI IMG/M metagenome (GOLD analysis project Ga0123334, IMG submission 89706) | Anaerobic biogas reactor microbial communites from Washington, USA - Biogas_R1 time_0 SIP DNA | ecosystem: Engineered > Bioreactor > Anaerobic > Unclassified | place: Washington, USA...
TCAGTTTTGTCGAATGTTATTCTGCAAAGTAAGTGTAAACTTTGGAAGCGCCGTATACCGAACGGTACGTACGGTGCTGTGGGAGGTCGGCTACTCAATTAATGGGTAGCCTCCTACCCGATCGAAAGAAATAAGCCTTCATATATATTATACTACCATGTGGTTTAGCACAAATGCATGGCAGACAGATCAACTGCCCTGCGAACACGGCAGTTAGGCTTCTCAGTGCCCAGGATATGAGGGATTGACCTGAGGCATCTGAGCCAAGCATTACGTGCCGATTTCCTGCTCGGCTGTGTTGTCGTCGGCTTAGATACACAAAGTATCTGCGCCTCCCTCCGCCTTGCCGGACAGAAAATCTCCACGCAATCAATTGTCTCATCTGCCACAGCGCAATCCCTGAGCTGGAAACGGCCCGGGAAAGTAGGTCTCCGCCAGATTTATATCAAAGCCCTGTGTTTAAATAGCACAGGGCTTTGTGTATTGTAATACATAGTGCCGATGACCATCAAGCAAGGAGAACCGTCCCCTAACTAGAGAACCGTCCCCCAAGTGGTCCCCAAATGAAGAGCCATCCCCTGGCTAAGAGAACCGTCCCCGAAATGGAGAACCGTCCCCCAAATGAAGAGCCATCCCCTAGCTAAGAGAACCGTCCCCCGGTCTCACGTCACCCCGTCTCACTCTGCCTCTCCCCTGTGTCACTCTTTACAAACAGGTGCGTAGGGATTAAAATGAACTAATTACACGGCTATATGATATAATAACCCCACAAATGGGTTATTATATGCCTCCGGCGGAATTTATGCGCCGCCGAGATTTTACCCTTGCATTATTGTGGTAAAACGGCGATGCGCAATTATATCACGAATTCTTCGAATTCATGATATAATAACCTCACTTCACTTATGATGTTATTGAATATCCCCGGTATATTTTATACGCATGTGCAATATAAGTGGGTTAAGCATCGGAGAATCAAACTGGGGCAGGAAGGAGGATGGCCTGCATTTTATTATCAGGTCACAGAAAAATGGGAAAAAAGATAAAAGTGGGTATAGTAGGGTATGGGAATCTTGGAAAGGGCGTTGAATTGGCTATGAAGCTCAATCCGGATTTTCAGCTGGAGGCCATATTTTCTCGGAGAGATTCATTAAAGACTAAAACAGGAGTTAAAACAGAGAATATTTCCGACATCGAAAAATATAGAGGAATTATTGATGTTATGATCCTTTGTGGCGGTTCCGCAACTGATTTACATGATCAGGCTCCTCAAATTGCTTCATTATATAATACTGTAGATAGCTATGATACTCATGCTAGAGTTCCCGAATACTATGAAAAACTCAATGAGGCTGCTGAAAGGGCTGGTACAGTAAGCATAATGTCGGCAGGCTGGGATCCCGGATTATTCTCGATGTATCGACTTCTCGGTGAGGCTGTATTACCGACAGGAAAAGGCTACACTTTTTGGGGCAAGGGAGTAAGCCAGGGGCATTCTAGTGCTATCAGAAAGATTCCCGGTGTAAAAAATGCAGTTCAATATACGATACCAATAGACAAAGCCTTGAATATGGTTCGCACCGGGCAGAATCCCAACTTATCGGTAGGGGATAAGCATGAAAGAGTTTGCTATGTGGTAGTGGAAACTGGTGCCGATCAAACAGAGATTTCTGAAACAATAAAGAATATGCCGGATTATTTTCAAGACTACAATACAACTGTGCATTTTGTATCGGAGGAAGAGCTTGAGCTTCATCATAGCGGTATGCCACATGGGGGTCTGGTTATTCACACAGGAAATACAGGAGAGGACACGAAGCAAAGAATCGAGTTTAGTCTAACGCTAGAAAGCAATCCTGAATTTACAGCTAGTGTTCTGGTCGCCTATGCAAGAGCGGCATACAGGCTGGCTAGGGAAGGCCAGACAGGTGCTAGAACCGTATTGGATATTCCATTGAGCTATTTGTCACCCAAGACTGATGCTCAGCTAAGAAAAGATTTGATATAAACTTGTCTATCATGCGGTAAAAAAGCATGCTATAATTGGTAAATAGGCAATGTTTAGACACATGAATGGAGGATACACGAATGGAAATACCTATTATTGCTCTCGGTGTTGGTTTGATTATAACGGTGACAGCCATTTTGTCAGATGCTATCACCAAATACAAATTAAAAGTTGAACAGATAAGAGCTGATGCCATGGTCAGAGCAGAGGAAGTCAGGTCAAGGAACCAGCTTGAGCTGGAAAGATTAATGCAAAAGGATCAGGCAAGCAATACTGATGGCTACACAGAAGGCGTTGACCCGATTCATGGCTACGAAGACATAGCAAGAAATAAGGGCAGGGTCCGTGAGTAATCATTGCTTCTTCTAATAGGTTTCCCAATCAGGTCGGAGACTTAAATATTACTCGAACATTAATATCCTGGTTGTAGTTGCCGAAGCCCTTACCAAACAAGGTCAATCCGCCAATGCTTGCGGCAGTGTCCGGCACGCTCAGCTGGAAAATAATATCGCTTTTGTGATCCAAATTTAGTGTGCTAATACTCACATCCGATATTTTCCTACCATCTATATAGGTTCCTTCCATATCAATTGTAAGCAGCTTCAGTAAGCCATACTGATTACATGTGGGAAACCACCAAGCCGGTGTGTACAGACCTTTTGACGTTCCATAATCACCGGGGCTGGTCCAGACACCAAGTAGGGTACCATTTAGATGAAAGTGTATATCGCTTGGCCAATCCTCACAAATTCCTGGTGCTTCGGAAGATATTTCAAATGAAAATTGCAGTTTTTCTATTCTGTTATTCTCCTTGAGGTAATTTGGCACTCGATATCGAATCATTCCCTTGGAAAACCAAAGGATAGCGGCATCAATCCGTTGCGGGGCATCAAAGTACCTTGGGTCATCGAACTCTCCTATGATTTGGCTTGTTGTGGCTATGCCACAGGTAGGGTAAACTTGATATTCGGTATAGCTGCCGATTGGAATTTCTATTTGGTACATATTATCCGGCTCTACCTCGGAAAGGATGTCAATCAGGAACTTATGCTCCTTGAGAAAGCATATTTTCTGCGACCCGCGTTTTCCGGAGGTATATGATATATCGATCAGATCAGCATCTAAGAGGACCTTTAAATGCTGACTGATAGCACCATTTGTCACATTAAGCTGTTCTGCCAGCTCATTGAGATTCAGCTGCTTGTTCCTCGAAAGGAGCTTGAGCATATTCAGTCTAAGCGGCGAACTCAGTGCCTTACATAGAAATACTATCTCATCACTATTGAATAATTCTCTCATAATTTCTCCATCTAAACTTTAGTATATTATAAAATATTTTAGCATTCTATTTATATAATGTAAATAATATTGCAAACTCAATATTTTCAGGGCAGAAAAAAAATAAAAAATGCTTGCAATGTTGTACGTTCTGTAGTAAAATAACTCTTGCTGTGACATGACATACGATGAAATGGGAGATTGCTACTCTTTGAAGTAGGTAACTTTCATGGAGAGTGTCCGATTCATGAAACCGGGCGACAAGTCACTGTACATTTTGCGAGAGCACATAAAGTGTGTTTGTTTGTAAAGTACAGCCCAGAGTTGCAGGCCGAATGGCGATGTGAGCATCTGGGTTTTAAAATAGCCGAACATGAAACACCCGGCATAGTGTACAGATAAAAGCTTGTTGTACGTAACAATCAGGAGGAGACATTCCTTAACGCAGAAGGAACACACCCGCATGGCTCAGGTCAGGGAAGCCGGACCAAGCCAATTAAGAAGGGGACATACCTTAACGTAAAAGGAAGACCCGTTTGTAAAGGAGTGTCACCAAACATTAGATAGGAGGTTATTGTATGGCAAACCAGAAGATTAGAATCAGACTGAAAGCTTTTGATCATCAAATACTTGATCAGTCAGCCGAAAAAATTGTTGATACGGCAAAGAGAACCGGTGCGCAGGTCTCAGGGCCAGTCCCGCTTCCTACACAGAAGGAAATAATGACAATACTCAGAGCTCCCCACAAGTACAAGGATGCGCGTGAGCAGTTCGAGATGAGGACACACAAAAGGCTTATAGACATATTGCTGCCGACACCTAAGACGGTTGATGCGCTGATGAGACTAGATTTACCTGCAGGCGTGGACATTGAGATTAAGCTGTAGGCAAATGAGCCGCAATTGATTCCAATTGCGAGTAACTGAGAGATCATGTTCGCAAGACCGACAATAGAGTACCTTGATTGATCTTCACTGCGAACCAATGATATTTAGGAGGTAAGAAAATGAAAAAGTTTATTCTTGGTAAGAAAATCGGCATGACACAGATATTCACAGAGGATAGTCTGGCTGTGCCGGTAACTGTTATACAGGCTGGCCCTTGTGCAGTTGTCCAAAAGAAGACGATGGAGAATGATGGCTACACAGCAATTAAGCTTGGCTTTGAAGAAGTCCAGGAAAAGAAGCTGAACAAGCCTGATAAAGGTTTATTTACAAAAATAAATGTACCATCCAAGAGGTATTTAAGAGAATTTAGGACAGATGACATCGATAAGTATGACGTGGGCCAGGAAGTAAAGGCAGCCGATATGTTCAGCGAGGGAGACAGCATTGATGTCAGCGGCATATCTAAGGGAAAAGGTTTTGCGGGAGTAATAAAAAGGTATGGGAAGCATCGCGGACCTGAGACTCACGGTTCAAAGTACCACAGGAGAGTCGGTTCTATGGGCGCCGGTACAAGTCCAGGGAGAGTTTTCAAAGGAAAGAAACAGCCAGGTCATATGGGAGTTGACAAGATTACAATTCAAAACCTGAAAGTAGTCAAGATTGACAGCGATAGGAATCTGCTTCTGGTAAAAGGCGCAGTTCCAGGGCCCAAGGGCGGTTTAGTAGTTATAAAAGAAACTGTTAAATCTGGCAAGTAATTCGGATGGGAGGAGGAAGCGATTATGCCAAAAGTTGATTTATACAATATGAAGGGCGAGACAGTCGGAGAAATCGAGCTGAATGATAGTATATTCGGTATTGATGTGAACAAGAATGCGATGCACCTCGCTGTTCAGAATCAGTTAGCAAATAAAAGGCAGGGTACACAGTCCACCAAGACCAAGAGTGAGGTAAGAGGCGGCGGTGCCAAGCCATGGAGACAAAAGGGCACAGGCCGTGCAAGACATGGTAGCATTCGGTCGGCTCAGTGGATTAAGGGCGGTGTAGTTCTCGGGCCCAAGCCCAGAAGTTATTCCTACACACTACCGAAGAAACTTAAGAAGCTTGCACTTAAGTCAGCACTTTCATCAAAGGTCAACGAGAATGAACTTCTGGTTCTTGACCAGTTGAACTTTGATAGCATCAAAACGAAACAAATGACAGGCGTGTTAAATTCATTAAAGGTAGATACCAGTGTTCTGGTCGTCCTTGATAGTAAAAATGAAGCTGTTGAGAAGTCGGCAAGAAACATACCCGGAGTGAAAACTGCATTTGTTAATACCATAAATGTATATGACATCCTTAAATATGATAAGTTCCTTATCACTAAGGATGCGGTTGAAAAAGTCGAGGAGGTGTATGCATAATGAGAACTCCTGAAGATATTATCTTAAGGCCATATATCACTGAGAAAACCAACCTCGATATAGCTGCTGGAAAATACACATTTATTGTAGATGTTAATGCAACAAAGGCTGAGATAAAGCAAGCTGCTGAGAGGCTTTTCCAGGTAAAGGTCGTTCAGGTGAATACTTCGAATTATGAAGGCAAGCTTAAGAGAATGGGCGTTCACGTCGGTCCAAGACCCGATTGGAAAAAGGCAGTTATCAAGATAGATCTTGAGCCCAAGCCGGTGACCTATCTGACAAAGGGCGGCAAGGCAGCAGCAAGCAACAAGAAGTATAAGACAAGCATCGAAGAGTATGGCGTAACGCAGTAAAGACTCGGCTTTGCCAGTAGGAACCAAGAGCAAAACGATGTCTAACACAGACTCGGCTTTGCTAGTAGAAACCAAGAGCAAAACGATGTCTAACACAGACTCGGTAAAGTTATTACGTTTTTTAGATAAGGAGTGAGAAGAAGACATGGCAGTAAAAAAGTATAGTCCTACTTCTCCCGCCAGAAGGTATATGACGGGTTACACCTTTGAAGATATTACAAAGAAAAAACCCGAAAAGTCTCTTGTAGAGACTTCGAAAAGAACAGGCGGAAGAAATGTTTACGGCAGGATCACCGTGCGTCACAGAGGTGGCGGAGCAGCACAAAAATATAGAATCATCGATTTCAAGAGAGACAAGGATGGCATCGATGCTAAAGTAGCCGCAATAGAATATGATCCAAACAGGACTGCAAATATTGCACTTCTTTATTATGTTGACGGAGAGAAAAGGTACATTCTGGCACCTGTTGGTCTGGAGGTCGGAGATATTGTTGAATCTGGACCGGATGCTGATATTAAACCAGGTAACGCCCTCACACTAGCTAACATACCGGTTGGAACTATGATTCACAACATCGAATTAAAACCGGGTAAGGGTGGTCAGCTTGTCAGGTCAGCTGGGAATTCTGCTCAGCTCATGGCAAAGGAAGGCGATTATGCTCAGGTTAGACTTCCATCGGGTGAAGTAAGGATGATTAGAATCTCCTGTAAAGCAACTATTGGTCAGGTCGGCAACATTGAGAACGAAAACATTACTATTGGTAAAGCCGGCAGGAAAAGATGGATGGGCTTCAGACCAAGCGTACGCGGTGTCGTCATGAACCCGGTAGACCACCCTCATGGTGGTGGCGAGGGTAAGTCACCGATTGGTATGCCAAGTCCTGTAACACCCTGGGGCAAACCTACACTTGGATATAAGACTAGAAAGAAGAATAAGAAGTCCGATAAGTTTATTGTTAAGAGAAGGAACCAGAAATGATAAATGTTACGGGAATCCGAAGTAAGGAAAGGAGGACTGACACCAAATGAGTAGATCATTAAAGAAGGGGCCATATGTTGACTTAAGACTCCTCAAGAAAGTTGAGGATATGAATAAGACCAATGAAAAGAAGGTTTTGAAGAGCTGGTCCAGAGCATCAACGATATTCCCTCAGATGGTAGGACACACTGTTGCAGTACATGACGGCAGAAAGCATGTACCTGTATATATAACTGAAGATATGGTAGGCCACAAGCTTGGGGAATTTGCACCCACAAGAACGTTCCGGGGTCATGGTCGCCACACTGAAAAGTCAACTTCCCTAAAGTAATATTAGTAATATGCAAGACACAAGCTTAATGCCGAAAGGAGGAATTCCAGTTGGAAAAGAAGGTTAAATCGAAAGAGGAACTTCTTAAGGAAAAGGATCAAATTCTTGAAAATTATAATAAGACCCATAAACAGTTTCAGAAGCCCGAATTGCTAACCAAAAAGGAAAAAAAGGTACTTGGTATTGGCAAGGATGAAGGAAGAGCCGTATTGAAATACGCAAGAATCTCCTCGAGAAAGGTAAAGATTGTTCTGGATCTTATCAGAGGGAAGCACATTGATGAAGCATATGGTATCGTAAGATACACACCCAAAGCTGCTTCCGAGTTAATCTACAAGCTTTTGAAATCAGCTGAGGCTAATGCAACTAATGATCCGACAAAAGAGCTCAATAGAGATAGCCTTGTCGTAGCTGAGGCATATGCATCACAAGGACCGACACTAAAAAGAATGTTGCCAAGAGCTAAGGGCAGGGGAAACAGGATTTTGAAAAGAACCAGCCACATTACAGTTGTATTAAAGGAGAGGTAATACATACCCGCACAAGTCGTTTATTACGATTACGGGGTATGTGCCCTTCAAGTATTGCACAAACCGTTGTAGAAGGAGGTTAGAGAATGGGCCAGAAGGTAAATCCCCATGGATTAAGAATAGGCATAATCAAGGACTGGGATACCAAATGGTATGCCACAGATAAGAATTTCGGAGACTTTTTAGTCGAAGATACGAAAATAAGAGAATTTGTTAAGAAAAAGTTATATATTTCCGGTGTGCCAAGGATAGAAATCGAGAGGGCTGCGAACAAGATAAAGGTTAATGTTCATACAGCAAAGCCCGGACTGGTAATCGGAAAGGGTGGAGCAGGCATAGAGGACCTTCGCAAGGATGTTGAAGCTTTGACCGGAAAAAGTGTTCTGATTAACATAACAGAGATCAAGACTCCTGATGTTAATGCTCAGTTAGTAGCTGAAAACATTGCTTCACAGCTTGAGAAGAGAATTTCTTACAGAAGGGCAATGAAGCAGGCAATGTCAAGGGCCATGAAAATGGGAGCTAAGGGTATCAAGACCAGCGTCTCAGGCAGACTTGGCGGAGCTGAAATTGCGAGAAGAGAGCATTATCATGAGGGTACGATACCTCTTCAGACGTTGAGAGCTGATATTGATTATGGCTTTGCAGAAGCAAACACAACTTATGGAAAGGTCGGCGTTAAGACCTGGATATATAAAGGTGAAGTTCTTCCAGCTGTTAAGAAGGAGAATAAGGCGGAAGGAGGCGATTTGTAATGCTGATGCCGAAGAGAGTAAGGCGTAGAAGAGTTCATAGAGGCAGAATGAACGGTATTGCTACAAGAGGCAATTCCCTGACATATGGCGAATTCGGCTTACAGGCTATAGAGCCTGCATGGATTACAAGCAATCAGATTGAAGCAGCCAGAATAGCTATGACAAGGTTTACAAAAAGGGGCGGACAGGTTTGGATTAAGATATTTCCCGACAAGCCGGTTACAAAGAAGCCTGCCGAGACTCGTATGGGTAGCGGTAAAGGTTCACCAGAGTACTGGGTAGCGGTAGTAAAGCCCGGGAGAGTATTATTTGAAATTGCGGGAGTAACTGAAGAAGCAGCCAGAGAAGCTATGAGGCTTGCAATGCATAAGCTTCCGATAAAAACCAAATTCATAGCCCGCGATAATGAAATGGGTGGTGACGATAATGAAAGCTAGTGAAATCAGGGATAAGACACAGGAAGAGCTTCAGAAGGAATTGAGTGAGCTCAAATCGGAACTGTTTAAACTTCGTTTCCAGCTTGTCACAAACCAACTGGAGAATCCGATGAAGTTGAGAGAAGTCAAGAAATCTATTGCGAGGGTTAAGACTGTAATTAGGGAAAGAGAAATAAAGGGAGTACAGGCATAACCTGTAAAGTAGAAAGGAGGTAGCAGCTTGGAAGATAGAGCAATGAGGAAGACCAGAACAGGTAAGGTTGTCAGTGACAAGATGGATAAGACAATCGTCGTTGCAATTGAAACCAGTGTAAAGCATCCATTGTACAAGAAAATCGTCAAGAGAACCTATAAGCTTAAGGCTCACGACGAAAACAATGAATGTAATATAGGTGACAGAGTAAAAGTTATGGAGACTCGCCCGCTCAGCAGGGATAAAAGGTGGAGGCTCGTTGAGATTTTAGAGAAGGCTCGTTAACAGCCGATTTCAAAGTATATGGAAGGAGGTACCGGTATGATACAGGTTCAATCCATTGTTAAGTCAGCAGATAACACAGGAGCCAAGGAAATGATGTGCATCAAGGTGCTTGGTGGCTCTTGGAGAAGATATGCCAGGATAGGTGATGTTATAGTTGCGTCCGTAAAAAGTGCAACACCCGGCGGAGTTGTTAAAAAGGGCGAAGTCGTCAAATGTGTCATCGTACGTACCAAAAAGGGCACAAGAAGGCCCGATGGTTCATACATCAAGTTTGATGAGAATGCTGCAGTAATAATAAAGGAAGATAAAAACCCTATGGGAACACGTATTTTTGGCCCTGTTGCGAGAGAATTGAGAGACAGGGAGTACATGAAAATACTGTCACTCGCACCTGAGGTTCTATAGATAGGAGGCGGTTAGATTGGCAAATAGTGTGCACGTAAAAGCGGGAGATACAGTGTATGTTCTCTCCGGTAAGGATAAAGGGAAAAAGGGTAAGGTGCTAAACGTAAATCCAAGTGACATGACCGTTATTGTCGAAGGCATAAACGTGAGCACAAAGCACAAGAAACCAACAGGAAGAAATCAGCAAGGCGGAATCATCCACCAGGAGTCGCCGATCAAAAGCTCGAAAGTAATGCTGTTTTGCTCAAGATGCAAATCACCAACTAAGGTTGGCAAGCTAATACATGAAAACGGGCAGAAGGATCGTGTTTGCAAGAAGTGTGGAGAGGTTCTTGACACACAGAAAGAGGCAAAAGAGGATTAACAAAGATCTTCTTGAAAGGAGGTTAAGGTCTAATGGCCAGGCTTAAGGATAAATACAATGAAGAAGTAATTCCTGCAATGATGGCAAAGTTTAAATATTCCAGTGTAATGCAGCTACCGAAGCTTGAGAAGGTAGTAATCAACATGGGAGTGGGCGATGTCAAGGAGAACCCAAAAGCCATGGATGCAGCTGTAAATGACATGACGATTATTTCCGGTCAGAAACCGGTTATAACGAAGGCAAAAAAATCAGTTGCAAACTTTAAGCTGAGAGAGGGCATGAGCATCGGCTGTAAGGTAACGTTACGCGGTGATAGGATGTATAATTTCGTCGATAAGCTGTTTAATGCCGCACTCCCAAGAGTTAGAGACTTTAGGGGAATATCGGGAAATGCCTTTGACGGAAGAGGCAATTACACTTTAGGTATTAAGGATCAGCTTATATTCCCGGAAATTGAGTATGATAAGGTAGATAAGGCAAGGGGCATGGATATAGTTTTTGTTACCACTGCCAAGACGGATGAAGAGGCAAAAGAACTTCTCAGACTTATGGGAATGCCTTTCAATCGTTAGAAGAGGAGGATGAACGTGGCAAAAAAGTCAATGATTCTTAAACAACAAAGAAAACCAAAATACAGCACCAGGGGCTATAACAGATGCAAGCTCTGCGGAAGACCTCATGCATACATGAGGAAGTTTGGAGTGTGCCGTGTGTGCTTTAGAGAACTGGCTTACAAAGGGCAGATTCCTGGCGTAAGAAAAGCCAGCTGGTAACAAATTTCGGAAGGAGGTTAAACATATGCAGATCACAGACGCTATCGCTGACATGTTGACAAGAGTCAGAAATGCCAGCACAGCAAAGCATGAATCCGTTGATATACCGGCATCCAATATGAAGAAGGATATTGCGCGTATATTGTTAGACGAAGGTTATGTTAAGAACGTAGAGTTTATTGAGGACGGAAAACAAGGTATTATTAGGTTGACTTTGAAATACACTGCAGGTAAGCAAAACGTTATCTCCGGCATAAAGAGGATTAGTAAACCCGGACTCAGGGTTTATGCCGATAGGGACAAACTTCCGAAGGTTCTCGGAGGGCTTGGTGTTGCGGTTATTTCCACATCAAAGGGCGTTATGACAGACAAGAAGGCAAGGGCTGAGGGTATCGGCGGAGAGGTACTCGCTTTCATTTGGTAATAGATTTTAAGCTGCTTACAGCAGGTAAATAAGGATATTTAATCGCTTACGCGTTGAATAAAAAACTGCTTACAGCAGGTGACTAAGGATATTTAATCGCTTACGCGTTAAATGTATCTGAAAAGGGTTCGGAAGAGCTCATAATTTTAAGAACAGGAGGCAGAGCAAATGTCAAGAATAGGTAAGATGCCTATAGATATACCAGCTGGTGTAACTGTAGACATCAAAGGTAATGTTGTCAATGTAAAAGGCCCAAAGGGAACTTTGACAAAAGAAATGCACGAAGATATGATAATAAAGATAGAAGGCTCGCAGATAATTGTGACAAGGCCTTCGGAAGAAAAAAGACACAAATCCCTCCACGGGTTGACAAGAACACTGGTTAACAACATGGTGGAAGGTGTCACTAAAGGCTTTGAAAAAACACTTGAAGTGAATGGTGTCGGTTATAGGGCACAAAAGCAGGGCAATAAGCTTGTACTGACCTTGGGTTATTCTCATCCGGTGGAAATGGAAGAACCGAACGGTGTTACTGTTGATGTACCCGCTCCAAACAGGATAATTGTAAAGGGCTGCGATAAGCAGGAGGTTGGAGAGTTTGCTGCGAAGATCAGGGCTAAGAGAAAGCCTGAGGTCTACAAGGGCAAGGGCATCAAGTATGAGAACGAGGTAATCAGACGTAAGGAAGGCAAAGCCGGTGCTAAAGGCTAGTAGGAGGGAGTTGAAAAGAAATGATTAAGAAGCCCAACAAAAATGATATCAGGCTGAGGAAACATGTAAGGGTTCGTAAAAAAGTTAGCGGAACCTCAGAGCGTCCAAGGCTTAATGTTTTCAGAAGCTTAAAGAATATATATGTTCAGATCATCGACGATACAACAGGTCAGACACTTGTATCGGCCTCTTCACTTGATGCTGCTGTCAAGGGCAAGCTGGCAAACGGTGGAAATAAGGATGCCGCTAAGGAAGTTGGCAAGCTTATTGGGCAAAAGGCAGTTGAGAAAGGAATCAAGCAGGTTGTATTTGACAGAGGCGGATATCTTTATCATGGTAGAGTAAAAGAACTTGCCGAAGGTGCAAGGGAAGCCGGACTTGATTTTTAGTAGTAAATTAGCTTCTATGACATGAGAGCCTATCGGCTAAAGGATTTGAAAGAGGAGGGATGGAGTTTGCAGCGTATCGATGCTGGAACATTGGATCTTAAAGAGAAAGTTGTTAAAATAGGTCGTGTAACCAAAGTTGTAAAGGGTGGTAGGAACTTCCGTTTCAGTGCTCTTGTAGTCGTTGGTGATGAAAACGGCTATGTAGGCACAGGAATAGGCAAAGCTGCCGAAATACCTGATGCTATCAGAAAAGGTATAGATGATGCAAGGAAGAGCCTTGTTAAAGTACCTCTTGTGGATACGACTATTCCCCATGAAGCAATCGGACAATATGGCGCAGGCAGGGTGCTTCTGAAGCCCGCAGGCCCCGGTACTGGTGTTATCGCTGGTGGCCCTGTAAGAGCGGTTTTGGAGTTGGCCGGAATTCGTGATATCAGAACGAAGTCACTTGGGTCTAACAACCCGATTAACATGGTAAATGCAACTATGCAGGCGCTTTCTCAGCTGAGAACAGTTGAGGATGTTGCCAAGCTACGCGGAAAAGCCGCAGAAGAAATACTGGGTTAGGAGGATACTATGGTGGCAAAGCTGAAAATTACACTAATTAGAAGTACGAATAAAAGCCTGGCGAACCAAAAGGCTACTGTAAAGGCTCTCGGTTTGAAGAGAATAGGTAGTTTTGTGGAGCAGCAGGACAATCCTCAGATAAGAGGTATGATAAAAACGGTATCACACCTGGTATCCGTAGAAGAAATATAAGGGAGGTGTAACAGGTGAAACTACATGAATTGCAACCTGTACCGGGCGCTAAGAAGGCTCCGGCCAGAAAAGGCAGGGGACCGGGTTCTGGTAACGGCAAAACAGCCGGCCGTGGACATAAAGGTCAGAACGCACGCTCTGGCGGCGGAGTAAGGATTGGCTTCGAGGGCGGACAAATGCCTATATATAGAAGGATGCCCAAGAGAGGTTTTAATAATAAAGTCTTTGCAAAAGCTTATGCAGAAATCAATGTATCAGCCTTGAACATGTTTGAGGATGGTACTGTGGTCAATGGTGAGCTTTTGAAGAAAAACGGTATTACCAAGAAGCTTTATGATGGAGTATCTGTACTCGGTCATGGCGAACTTACAAAAAAGCTCACTGTCCAAGCCGCAAGATTCACCAAGACAGCTTCACAGAAGATTGAGGCTGCAGGAGGAAAGGTAGAGGTGGTGTAAAATGGGCGGAATGTTAGATACTCTGCGTAATGCTTGGAAAATAAAAGACTTACGCAAAAAGATCTTATTTACTATCGCAATGTTGGTAGTTTATAGACTGGGTTCCTTTGTGCCAAATCCGGGTGTAGATACATCAATATTCTCCGGAATTCTTGATTCAACCGGTTCATTGGGAGGATTCCTGAATATCCTTTCCGGTGGTGCATTCGAGAAAGCAACGGTTTTCGCCTTAGGTATACAGCCTTATGTCAATTCGTCTATTATTATGCAGCTTTTAGCAGTAGCTATTCCTGCACTTGAAAGGTTACAGAAGGAAGGCGAAGAGGGCAGGAAGAAAATACAGCAATATGTCAGATATGGTGCGGTCATACTTGGTTTGGTGCAGGCAGTTGCTCTTTATATTACCACACAGTCACGTGGTGGTGTAATTGATGGTGGGAGCGTATGGAGCTTCTTAACAATTACCTTAAGCTTCTGTGCTGGTACCGCATTTATCATGTGGCTTGGAGAGAAGATTACTGAGAATGGCATCGGAAATGGTATTTCAATGATCATATTTGCCAGTATCGTATCAAGGGGTCCTGTTGCAGCTCAGGAACTAATTGACAACTACAAAATGGGCAACTTCGGCTCCGGCTTTTTAGGAATTCTGGCAATTGTCGGCATATTGCTAGTGTTTGTTGTTGTTATTGCTGGCGTTATTTGGGTTCAGGAGGCCGAGAGAAGAATTCCGATCCAATATGCGAAGCGTGTTGTCGGAAGGAAGATGTATGGCGGACAGAGCACATATCTGCCAATAAAGGTAAACCTTGCAGGAGTTATTCCAATTATATTTGCAATGTCCATTATGATGTTCCCATCGACGATTGTTACTATGTTCTTTGCAAATAAGGACAATTGGTTTGTGAATATATTTAAGAGTCCTGAGCAAAATGCATTATATGTTATTATATATTCACTGTTGATTCTATTCTTCACATTTTTCTATTCGGTTATGCAGTTCAATCCGGTGGAGATTGCAAACAATATGAAAAAAAACGGCGGATTTGTTCCCGGATATAGACCTGGGAAAGCCACGTCGGACTATATCACCAAGGTTCTTAACAGAATTACCTGGTTCGGTGGTTTCTTCCTTGCGATTATAACAGTAGCTCCAATTATTCTCGGCAACGTGACAAAAATTCCGGGGATTTGGTTTGGTGGTACATCAGTGCTTATTCTTGTTGGTGTTGCACTTGACACCGTTAAAGCTATTGAGTCACAGATGTTGATGAGACACTACAAAGGATTTTTGGAGTAAGCTTTCCATTAGCCGGGTAGCATTCGGTCCCGCACTTTGAGATTGGATTGTGACCGGCTTTTGTGGGAACTCATACACTATTGTTGTTATCATCAGTGAGGAGAGAGTAATGAAAATTGTAATACTCGGTGCACCGGGTGCGGGGAAAGGTACGCAGGCTGCAAATCTTTCAGTCAAGCTGAAAATTCCTCACATATCAACCGGTGACATATTTAGAAGTAACATAAAGGCAGGGACCCCTTTAGGAAAGACAGTGAAGCAAATTATTGACAATGGAGGTCTTGTACCGGACGAAATTACTATAGAGATCGTTAAGGGTAGACTTTCTCAAGAGGACTGCAGGGACGGCTTTATACTTGATGGGTTTCCGCGCACTATACCACAGGCTGAGGGCTTGGAACTTATTTTGGACCAAATGGGTGCAAAGCTCGACTATGTACTGAATATTGTAGTCACAGATGCTGCTATTATTCGAAGGCTTTCCGGCAGAAGAATTTGTCCTGATTGTAACACAGGCTATCACATTGATCATGATCCTCCCATGGAGGAAGGAATATGTGACAACTGTGGTGCCAGGCTGATTCAAAGGGAAGATGATAGTGAGGATACAATCATTAGCAGGCTGAACACTTATCATGACCAGACAGAGCCTTTGATAGGCTTTTATGAGGAGAGGGGTTTACTTGCAAATGTTACAGGACAGTATCGGATTGAGGATACTACCAATGAAGTTTACAAGGTGATGGGGATTAAAGAATGATTGCAGTAAAATCAAGATCCGAACTGGAACTGATGAAAAAAGCAGGAGAAATAACAGCGACGGCGCTTAAGCTTGTGGAAGAAGCAATTAAGCCGGGAGTGACGACAGGCGAGCTGAACCAGATAGCTGAGGAGTATGTTCTTAGCTTGGGGGCAGTACCACTTTTTAAAGGTGTGGAGTGCCCGGTCAGCGGTGGCCTGGATTTCCCCGGAACGCTGTGTGTATCGGTTAACGAGGAGATTATACACGGTATACCGGGTTTAAGGCAGTTAAAAGATGGAGATATTATTAGTGTCGATATGGGAGTCAGCTATGAAGGGTTTTGCGGCGATGCAGCAAGGACTTTCCCGGTAGGAACTGTATCAGAAGAGGCACTACGGCTTATACAGGTAACAAGAGAGTGTTTTTTTGAGGGAATGAAGGCTGCTGTTAAAGGAAACCGCATAGTTGATATTTCAAGAGCAGTTCAGCAGCACGCACAAAAGAATGGATTCTCAGTAGTCCGTGAGTATGTAGGACACGGAATTGGCAGAGAATTATGGGAGGCTCCTCAGATACCAAACTACGTTACCCTTCAGAGGGGACCAAGACTGGAACCGGGAATGACCTTAGCAATCGAGCCCATGATAAATCAGGGTGTTTATGATATAAGAATACTCAATGACAAATGGACCGTGGTAACAGCTGATGGAAAGCTATCAGCGCATTATGAAAACACAATTGCTGTAACTGAGGATGAACCATTTATATTGACGAAACTCAGGGGTGAGGTCTTTTGAAAGTAGCTTTAGGCCAGATAGTTGTTTCAAGGGCCGGAAGAGATGCCGGAAGAAGATTTGTCGTAGTAGGAGTGGTTGATGATTTTTTTGTTGAAATATCCGACGGTGATCTCAGAAAGCTTGAGAAACCGAAGAAGAAGAAAATCAAGCACTTGAATATAACGGCTGAGAAGGTTGATAGTCTTGAGGAAAAGCTAAAGAGCGGCGCAAGGATAACAAATGCGGAAATAAGAAAAGCTCTTGCGGCCCTGAACTGTTGAAAAAGGAGGTATTGAGGTTTGTCAAAAGATGATGTAATCGAGGTTGAAGGTAGGATAGTTGAAGCATTGCCCAATGCGATGTTTCAGGTAGAGCTTGAAAATGGTCATAAGGTGCTTGCACACATTTCAGGCAAGCTCAGAATGAATTTTATTAGAATTTTACCGGGTGATAAGGTGACGCTCGAACTGTCGCCATATGATTTGACCCGTGGAAGAATAACCTGGAGAGCAAAATAGTACCGGGTAAATTATAAGGAATGGATAAATGATAGGAGGGCTTGTTATGAGAGTAAAACCATCTGTAAAGGCAGTATGCGAGAAGTGTAAGATCATAAGAAGAAAAGGCAAAGTAATGGTTATATGCGAAAACCCAAAACACAAGCAAAAGCAGGGATAAAGAAGGACAAAAATTGATAATTGGTTTATATGCAAACATGCTTGTTTTAGGAAAAAATATGTGATATAATTCTAGCTTGGCTTGCAATCAATTATCAATTATCCTTCATGGATTTGGATTGATCACCTTGGAGCGGCTGCATGTGCGGGATTACCCAAACGTGATCCGGGTGTTGATTATAAAGGTAAATAAGAGTTTTGATTTATAGGTAGTTTAACGGCTAGGAATTAATTTGGAGGTGTTTGACAAGATGGCACGTATTGCCGGAGTAGACCTGCCCAGAGAAAAACGGGTAGAAATTGGTTTAACTTACATCTTTGGTTTGGGTAGAAGCAAGTCGAATGAGATTTTAAAGAAGACTGCTATAAACCCCGACACAAGGGTCAGAGATTTGACAGATGACGAAGTCAACAGACTAAGAGAAGTCATAGACAAGGAATATAGGGTAGAAGGTGACCTTAGAAGAGAGACATCTCTCAATATTAAGAGGTTAATTGAAATAGGCTGCTACAGAGGCAGAAGGCATAGGCAGGGTTTACCGGTCAGAGGACAGAGAACCAAGACCAATGCGAGGACAAGAAAAGGTCCTAAGAGAACTGTCGGCGTGCAGAGAAAGAAATCGGTATAAAGGAGGTTGACGATCGTATGGCATCAAAAACAACCGGTGCAAGAAGAACCAGCAGAAAAAGAAGAGAACGAAAAAACATTGAGCGCGGTGCGGCACATATTCGCTCTACGTTTAATAATACAATAGTCACAATCACTGATACTGCGGGAAACGCGCTGTCGTGGGCAAGTGCAGGAGAGCTAGGCTTTAGAGGCTCAAAGAAGAGCACTCCGTTTGCTGCGCAGATGGCTGCTGAAACCGCATCAAAGGCTGCTATGGAACATGGCCTTAAGACTGTAGAGGTTTACGTAAAAGGACCGGGAGCCGGTAGAGAAGCTGCAATCAGAGCTTTACAGGCTGCGGGGCTGGATGTAAGCCTTATCAAGGACGTTACGCCTATTCCGCATAACGGATGTAGGCCGCCTAAAAGAAGAAGAGTGTAATATGGAGGTGTTTGAATAGATGGCAAGATATACAGATGCATCTTGCAGGCTTTGCCGCAGAGAAGGCGAAAAGCTTTTTTTGAAGGGTGAAAGGTGCTATACCAACAAGTGCTCCGTGTCAAAAAGGGCGTATGCTCCGGGACAGCATGGGCAGCAGAGAAAGAAAGTATCAGAATACGGTATACAGCTTCGTGAAAAGCAGAAGGCAAGAAGATTTTATGGAATACTTGAGAGCCAGTTTAGAGGTTACTTTGGATTAGCAGTTAAGAGAAAGGGAGTTACCGGTGAAAACCTTTTGCAGATTCTTGAAAGCAGAATCGACAATGTGGTTTACAGACTCGGACTTGCAACATCGAGACCGGAGGCCAGACAGCTTGTCAGGCATGGACATTTTACTTTGAATGGTAAGAAGGTTAACATTCCTTCAATCCTTTTAGAACCCGGCGACGTTATCGCAGTAAAGGATAAGTTCAAAGGCTCTGAGAAGCTTAAATCGATTATTGATATAGCAGGTAGTAAGGTAGTACCCTCATGGCTTGAGTTCGACGCCGAGAACCTTGTTGGTAAGGTAGTAAGCTTGCCGGCAAGAGAAGAGATTGATCTACCGATCAGTGAGCATCTTATCGTCGAGTTTTACTCCAAGTAATGTGATTGTACATTGCTATATGTACCTGATAACAGGATAACCAGTTCATAAAGCCTGCCGGAGAGAAGAATTTCTACTCCTGTGGACCTAAAAAGCAACTGACTATTCCAGCATTACAGGCAACAGGGTATTGAATTAGAAGCACTGGATAATGATTTAAGGATTGCGAATCAGTTGCCCTCGTATAAGGTTCGGCTAAAAATTTACTTCCGCTTCAATTACGGGGAATGGAGCGGGCTGCATAATTCCCCGTAAGTGATTAGAGGAAGTTAATTTTTAACGATACCTAAACAAAATTGCCAGTTAAGGGAGGGTTTTTGTTGATTGAAATAGAGAAACCAAGAATTGAATGTGTTGAGAAGACCGATGACAATGTCTACGGTAAGTTTGTGGTTGAGCCTCTGGAGAGAGGTTACGGTATCACACTGGGAAACTCGCTCAGGAGGATTTTACTCTCATCCTTGCCCGGAGTAGCAGTAAACTCAATAAAAATTGATGGAGTGCTACATGAGTTTTCGACGGTGCCCGGCGTTATTGAAGATGTTACTGAAATCATCCTCAATATAAAGAACCTGTCTTTAAAGCTTCACAGTGATGGTCCCAAAATAGTCTACATTGATGCTGATGGAGAAGGCGAGATAAAAGCGGGCGATATCAAGGTGGATTCGGATGTTGAGATACTGAATCCGGATCTTCATATCTGTACATTGAACGGTGAGAGCAGATTTTACATGGAATTAGTTCTCAATAAGAACAGAGGCTATGTGCCGGCAGAGAAGAATAAGCAGCCGGGGCAGCCTATCGGTATCATTCCCGTTGATTCCATTTATACACCTGTAACCAAGGTCAACTACACAGTAGATAATACTCGTGTAGGCCAGATAACTGACTATGACAAGCTTACTCTGGAGGTATGGACAAACGGTAGCATTAAACCGGATGAGGCCATCAGTTTGGGTGCTAAGATATTGAGTGAGCACTTGAGTCTGTTTATTGATCTGTCTGATCAAGCGAAGCATGCAGAGATCATGGTTGAAAAGGAAGAGACCAAAAAGGAGAAAGTTCTGGAAATGACAATTGAGGAGCTTGATTTATCCGTAAGGTCATATAATTGCTTGAAGAGAGCAAGTATAAATACTGTAGAGGATTTGACAAACAAGACGGAAGAAGACATGATGAAGGTAAGAAATCTGGGGAGAAAATCACTGGAAGAGGTACTCCAGAAGCTTCATGCCTTGGGATTGTCACTTGCACCAAATGAAGAATGAAAAAAGCTTTAAAAAGTTGTGTATAGTTAGGGAGGTAAGAGGATAATGCCACAGAGGAAGTTGGGACGTGCTACTGATCAGAGAAAGGCAATTCTGAAAAATCAGGTTACTGCTTTGTTGAGGAGCGGAAGAATTGAAACTACCGAGGCTAGAGCAAAGGAAGTCCAGGCTATTGCTGAAAAGCTGATTGCTATGGCTATAAAAGAGGATGGCAATATTACATCAAAACAAATAAAGGTAAGTAGCGCAAAGCTTGATAGTAAAGGCCGGAAGATTACTAAGACAGCTACTTCCAAGAACGACAGGAAGTATGAAGTGGTCGAGAGAGAAACCAAGACCGAGATGGTTGCCGTCGATAAGCCTTCAAGGCTTAGTGCCAGAAGAAGGGCTATGAGATGGATATACAGGGTTAAGGACGAAAATGGTAAGTATGTCAATGTAGTCGACAAGCTTTTTGATGAAATTGCACCTAAATTCAAGGGCGTCAATGGCGGCTATACCAGGATATACAAGCTTGGGTCCAGAAGAGGCGACGCTGCTGAGAAAGTTTTGCTTGAGTTGACGAAGTAAAGCTCGGCTGAAGCGCTTGACAAGAATGAACAACGATAGGGATTTGCCGCTAGCCATGCGTCAATCCCTAGTTTTGTTTATAGCAATTTAATGAAATGAGGGGACAGGCAAATTGTCATTAGATAAGAGTATTATTGAAGTAAAGGATGTCAGTTTTATATATAAGTCAAGCAATGCGGATAGACCCGATGTGACCGCCTTGAGTGATATGAACCTGTCCATACGTGAGGGTGAGTTTCTAGCTGTATTGGGTAGAAACGGCTCCGGCAAGTCGACACTGGCAAAGCTTATGAACGCTCTATTTCTCCCAACAAGCGGAACGATTATCGTAAATGGCCTTGATACGACGAATGAAGAGCTGCTTTGGGATATCCGAAGCTCTACAGGAATGGTATTTCAAAACCCGGATAATCAAATTGTCGGGAATGTAGTGGAAGAGGATGTTGCCTTCGGGCCGGAGAATCTGGGGATCCCGCCTGAAGAAATAAGGATTCGTGTCGACACGGCACTTGAGACTATCGGCATGACGGAATTTAAGGAATATGCGCCCCATCGCCTTTCCGGAGGTCAGAAGCAAAGAGTAGCCATAGCAGGTATACTGGCAATGAAGCCCAAATGCATAGTATTGGACGAGGCCACGGCCATGCTGGATCCAATCGGTAGAAAGGAAGTTATGCGGATATTGCGCAAGCTAAATACCGAAGAGGGAATAACCATTGTTCATATTACTCATCACATGGACGAGGCGGGTAAAGCCGACAGAGTACTGGTTATCGACGAGGGCAAGCGTGTAATAGTCGGAACACCAAGAGAAGTATTTTCGGATGTAAAGAGAATAAAGAAGCTGGGCCTTGATGTGCCACAGGTGACTGAGCTCATGTATGAGCTAAATAAGTGTGGATACAATTTCCCGACGGACATACTTACAGTTGAAGAGGCTATTGCCTGTCTTAAACAGAGTCTCCCTTCAGGCAAGGAGCTCTGATTTATAGACTCGAATACCTCCGCTTTTATCCACGTCTCTCACATTTGAAAATCTCTCTTCCATGATCTTTTTCAATGTGGAGCCGCCCTTATTATGATAAGCAACCAGCCAAAGAGAACCATTTGGATTCAAATGATAGGCGGCTTGTTCAATGAGGCTTGTGAGAAGCTGCTTACCTGTTGCCAGAGGGGGATTGGTCACTATATCATCAAAACGTATCCCGTCAAAGGATGAGAACAGGTCGCTCTTTGTTACCTTGACATCAAGGTGATTTTTCGAGGCGTTGAGCATGGCATAATCGATTGCTCTTTCATTAATATCTGATAGACATAGGGCTTGGTCGCTGTAGAGAGACTTAATGAAGAGGCCTATGGCACCGTATCCACATCCCAGATCGAGGATTGTCCTTCCGGAGGGCTGAAATGCCTTTATTAACAGCTCTGAGGCTCGATCCACCTTGTTTTCAAATGCAAATACTCCGCTCACAGATGTGAGAGTTAGCTGTGCATCTTTTATTTTACTTGTAAAGACCCGTTCCCTGATTTCAGAAGTAGGTTGCTCTGTATAATAATGCTCGCTCATTTTGATAACCTTTCCTGGCCGAAATATAGTATTTGTAACATTTATTTATTTTTAGGCCACCAGCATTGTTTATTCATAAAGCATCACTATCGGCCTGAACAATTGCAAATATATAAGCTGCCTATATTGTACCAGAAGTGGTACTATTATAATAGAAAAGGTTTTGGTATAATAGCCTTACGGTTTAAGGCTATTATATGCCTCCGGCAGAATTTATGCGCCGCCGAGTTTTTTGCCGTTGAAAAATTGCAGGCAAAACGGCGATGCACAATTATACCATGAATTCTTAAAATTCATGGTATAATGTAGAACATCAGTATTTTATTAAGGAAGACAGGAGCATAAATGTCGATTATAGTAGAGAATCTTTCATATATATATATGCCGGATACTCCTTTTGAAAAGGTTGCATTGAAGGACATTAACCTGAAGATCGAAAAGGGTGAATTTGCTGGGATAATCGGTCATACCGGATCGGGCAAATCGACGCTGATTCAGCATTTTAACGGCCTTCTGAAGCCCAGCTCAGGGCGGGTTCTAATCAATGGCATTGATACCACAGGAAAGGAGCTTCGTGAACTGAGGCGGGATGTGGGCGTTGTATTCCAGTATCCGGAGCATCAGCTCTTCGAGGAGACGGTCTACAAGGATATTGCTTTTGGTCTCATCAAGCAGAACCTTACGCAGGAGCAAGTAGATGCCGAGATCAGGAAGGTGATCCAGACCGTAGGACTCAAGGAGAGTATACTTGACAAATCTCCCTTCGAGTTGTCAGGCGGACAAAAGCGCAGAGTTGCTATTGCTGGAGTTCTTGCGATGAAGCCGAGCATACTGATACTTGACGAACCAACGGCGGGCCTTGATCCCAGAGGCAGGGATGAGATATTTGGCTTCATCACAAAAATCCATGAAACCATGGGCATTACAGTAATACTCGTTTCACACAGCATGGAGGATGTTGCAAGACTGGTTGACCGTGTCATTGTAATGAACGATGGGCAAATAGAGCTTGATGGTCCTGTAAAGGAAGTTTTTTCTGATATCCAAAGGCTTGAAGGGATTGGATTATCAGCCCCTCAGATTTCATACATGATGCAGGAGCTCAAGAAGATTCTGCCGGATATCAATGACAGGGTCTACACGGTTAGCGCCGCCAGGGATGATATTCTCAGGCACCTGGGGGCGGGAGGTAGTAGAAATGATTAACACTAATATTTCAATAGGCCAGTATATACCGGGTGATTCTATCATACACAGGGCCGATCCCAGAACCAAGATTATATTATCTTTGGCCTTCATGGTTATCATTTTTATGATGAACTCATTTTGGACTGTTTTTGAATTAACAGTATTTGTGCTGATGGCAGTGATTATTTCGGGTGTTCCCCTAAAGCATACATTAAAGGGATTGAAGCCCCTGCTGCTTATCATAGTCTTTTCTGCCCTACTCAATATATTCACGACCAAGGGTACACCTGTTGCTGAAACGGTACCGCTGAAATACATTACCTATGAAGGCCTTATTATGGCCCTGAAGCTATCGGTGCGCCTGGCTCTTATTATTATCAGCGGTTCGCTATTGACATTTACCACAACACCTATTCTTTTGACGGATGGAATAGAGAAGCTGCTCAACCCGCTTAAGGTAATAGGTGTCCCGGCTCATGAGCTGGCTATGATGATGTCGATTGCACTAAGATTTATCCCCACCCTGCTGGAGGAAACAGACAAGATTATGAAGGCTCAGGCCGCAAGGGGCGCCGACTTTGATACAGGCAATCTTCTTCAACGGGCAAAGAGCTTTGTACCTGTATTGGTACCACTATTCGTAAGCGCCTTCAGGAGAGCAGAGGATCTGGCAACAGCCATGGAATCCAGATGCTACAGGGGAGGCACCGGTCGGACAAGGCTGCGCCAACTGAAATTCACCCATGCCGATATAAAGATTGTCTTGACTGTACTTGTGTTTGTTGCAGCACTCCTGATCCAGGAGTATATGTGGTAATAATATTTATGTAAAAGGGGAGACATTTTATGTTAAAGCAGAAGCAGAAGAAGAGAATCGAGGAGTTCCTGGCAAGGTATGGAATGGATGCGGGGAAAATCAATTTGGACGAAAACCGCGACAAATTCATTAGAGAGATGGACAATGGCCTGCAAGGGACGGGTTCTCTACTCATGATTCCAACCTATATCGGCATGGATAAGGAGCTGCCTACTATGGAGCCTGTTATTACCATTGATGCGGGTGGAACAAATTTTAGGGTGGCGGTTATTCATTTCGATGAAGACAGAAATCCAGTTATAGAGGATTTCAAGCTATATCCCATGCCCGGTTCAAAGGGTGAGGTTTCTAAGGAAGAGTTTTTTGAGACAATGGCTGACTATATCCAGCCTGTACTACATAGAAGCAATAAGATAAGCTTTTGCTTCTCCTATCCCGCTGAGGCAATGCCTAATAAGGATGGCAAGATAATCAAGTTCAGCAAGGAGATCAATATTTCCGATGTGGAAGGCGAGCTCGTGGGAAGTAATTTGAAGCAAGTCTTCAAAAAGCGTGGATTTAATGAGGATAAGGAAATTATTGTTCTCAACGATACAGTTGCAACTCTGCTTGCGGGAAGGGCTGCATCGCCTGCCAGAGCATTTGACGGCTATGTAGGCTTCATTCTTGGGACCGGTACAAACATATGCTACTCCGAAAAATGCAGTAACATAACCAAAGTGCCGCAGCTATCGGAGCAAGAGGGAACTATGCTTATAAATATGGAATCAGGTGCATATGATAAGATTCCGAGGGGACAAATTGATTTGGAGTTTGACGCAGGAACCTTGAATCCGGGGGATTTTGCTTTCGAAAAGACTATCTCGGGAGCATATCAGGGAGGCCTGACACTGGCAACCATACGCAAGGCGGCCGAGGATGGTATTTTCTCGGATGGCTTTATTACGGAGTTGAAAAATATAAATGAGTTGGCAGCAAAACAAATCGATGATTTCTTATTCTACCCCTATGGTGATAATCCGCTGGCTAAATGCTGCGCAAAGTCGAGTGATGATGAAGACCGCATCTCTCTATTCTATATCATTGATAATATTTTTGAGAGGATTGCGAAATTTGTCACATTCAGCCTGACTGCAGTCCTCGAAAAAGCAGGAAGCGGTATGAATCCCTGTAAGCCTGCCTGTATTACGGCCGATGGCTCAACCTTTTACAAATCGAAGCTTTTCAGAAGCAAGCTGGAATACTATATCAAGTCATATACAAATGATGTGAAGGGAATTTACTGCGAATTTGTGAAGGTGGATAATGGCACGCTGATAGGCACCTCCATCGCAGGCTTGTTAAATTAGAAATCAGGGTTATATATAATGAGAAATATTATGCTGACAATTGAATTTGATGGTACTGCATATCACGGTTGGCAGAGCCAGACTAATGCGATTACGGTACAGGATGTTGTAACGGCTGCGGTTAACCGCCTTACGGGGGAAAGCTGCAGCCTTTCCGGTTCAAGCAGGACCGACGCAGGCGTCCATGCATTGGGCTTTGTGTGCAACTTCCAAACTTCTTCCTCCATCCCGGAGGACAAATTTGCCTATGCACTAAATACGCTTCTCCCTGAAGATGTGGCGGTCCGTGAATCCAGGGAGGTTAGCCCTGAGTTTCACTCTCGGTTTAGTGCCAGGGGCAAGACATATAGGTATCTAATCCATAATTCACAATTTCCCTCTGCCCTGCTCAGGCATAGAGCCTATCACGTCTATTACCCTCTCGATGTCAGTGCAATGCAAAAGGCAGCGGGTCACTTTGTTGGCACCCATGACTTTTGTGCCTTTAGCGCGACCGGTGGTAGCGTTAAAACAAGCGTCAGAACGATTTCGCAGATAACTGTAGATAAAAGAGAAGCAAACCAGCTTGAGTTAAACATTAGCGGAGACGGATTTCTATATAATATGGTGCGAATTATTGCCGGAACACTCATAGAGGTTGGCTTCGGGAAGTTGAAGCCTGACGACATCCCTGAAATCATAGGAAGCCTCGACAGAAGGAAGGCCGGCAGGACGGCGCCGGCTCATGGGCTGTATCTGGTGGAGGTTTATTATTAATATGACCTATGTAAGTACGTACCGGCAGTGCCGTTTATGGAGATAGATTTCGCTAAAATGAAATATTGCATTTCGGAATAAATTGTACTGACGGTACTCAAAAAGACAAAAAGTGATATGGCGAGCGACTAAGGGAGAGATAGGGGCATATTGGCCTAATAATTGAGAGATATCGAGAGGTAAATCAAAATTATCGAAATTTGCACTTGACAGGGGGACTGAACCTGTATTATTATAGGTAGGTGTCAAAAACACCTATGATTTTGAGCTGTGCTTATAGACGGTTGAGATTCATACGTGAAATATATACGCAAAGTAGTCAAGGAGGAAGTGAAACCCATGAAAACTTTTATGGCAAAAGCCGAAGAAGTTCAAAGAAAATGGTATGTGGTAGATGCTGAAGGCAAGCCCCTGGGTAGGCTTGCAAGTGAAGTTGCCGCCATACTCAAAGGAAAAAACAAACCAACATACACCCCTCATGTAGATACAGGTGACTATGTTATCATACTCAATGCTGAGAAAGTTGCTTTGACAGGTAATAAGGCTAATAAGAAGGTGTATAGAAGTCATACCGGTTGGGCGGGTGGTTTGAAGGAAACCAGCTTTAAAGGAATGATTGAGAAAAAGCCTGAGAGGGTTATTGAGCTTGCTGTCAAGGGAATGCTCCCTCACAATAGCCTGGGCCGTGCTATGTTCAAGAAGCTGAAGGTTTATAAGGGCACTGAACACGAGCATGAGGCACAGAAACCCGAAGTTTTGGAAATCAACGTATAATGAGGAGGGAGGAGTAAAGAGATGGCAAAGATACAGTATTACGGTACGGGAAGAAGAAAGAAATCAATCGCAAGGGTAAGGTTGCTGCCCGGAGAAGGAAAGATTATTATTAATGATAGATCTCTGGATGATTATTTTGGGCTGGAGACAATGAAGGTTATCGTAAGGCAGCCATTAGAGCTGACTGATACTACCTCAAAGTTTGATGTATTGTGTAAGGTTGTCGGCGGAGGCATTTCAGGACAGGCAGGCGCAATCAGACATGGTATCTCAAGAGCGCTGATTAAAGCAGACGAGGAGCTAAGACCCGCATTGAAGAAGGCTGGCTTCCTTACAAGAGATCCGAGAATGAAGGAAAGAAAGAAATACGGTCTCAAGAAGGCTAGAAGAGCGCCGCAGTTCTCCAAGAGATAACAACTGTCAACTAACCGAGCATGTTTGCTCGAAATTACAAAGTACGCTTTTTGCAAGCACACAACCGTCAGGGGGAATCGACCCTTGGCGGTTTTTTTATGCAGCGATTTACGCATAGACATAAATAAAAATATATACAATAATGTAGAAATTCCGGCGCAGTAACCCCATCATATCAACTCCATCTCCGCAGGTGTAATCACACCAAATGCGCTTAACATCATAGCTGTAGCCAACCCAAGATAAATAGGTTAATTGAAAAAGTAAACGCAGCCGCGAAGAAGTAAATGCAACGTGGAAGTAGTTAACGCAACCATTAAGTTGCATTTACTTTTTCATTTCACATAGTTTAGATTAAATTGAAATGTGTTGTGGAAGTACTAGGAATTGTTTGATATAATGTATAGATTGGGAAATATTAAGAAAACGAGGAATTTGTATGACACCAAAAATGAAAAAATATTGGTGATATTTTTACACCATCTTATTCCGTGGCTGGAACATTAGCAAATACATATTTAAAGGACAGTATAAAAATTATATTCCATTTGAAAAAATTTATCCAGAGACAGAATATGTAGATAGTATTATTCAATTGGCAAAGAGGAGCAACCATGAAATAAAGAAAGCATCTGTATTTTGTACTGATTCCATTGCTATGGAATATACACATTTAGAAGAAATTATGTCATTTGATACGGACTTAATTGAGATGGAAACATCAACCTTTTATGCTATCGCAAAAATTGATGGAAATACCTGCAATTGCATTGTTGGTGGTTTCTGATAATTCAGTTACAGGTATTCCGCTTGTAGGCAGAAGCGAAGAAATACAAAAAGTATATGAACATTCAAGAAAAACAGTGCTGATAGAGCTAATACATAAAGTAACGATGCAATAGGTGTTGTACAATACTAAATTTGTCTGGCGATTTTCACCTGCAAATTATTCAAGGAGATGTAAGATGGCAACATGGGTAACACATTTAATAATTGCAGATAGAGTACTTGAAAAATTATCATGGCTTTGTAAACATGAATTCTGTGTTGGTAATATCGCACCGGATTGTAATGTGGAAAATGAAAATTGGACACAGTTTACGCCATCACGAGAAGTGACTCATTGGATGACTAATGAAAGAGAAGTAGCTTCTGACAGTGACAGATTTTATAACGAATAGAAAAGAGAAAAGAGGATATAAATTCAGATCAAGTGAAATCGTTTCTCTTAGGATATTATGCACATTTAATAACCGATGCAGAATTTCAAAGATATATTCGATATGAAAAAAGAGTTACCGATTTTCTTAAAGGATACATATACGGAGGCGTACTGTGCTTGGAACGAAGATATGAAACCGGATATGTCGAAGGAAAATCCTTGGGGGATTCTTTATAGATGAGAAAAGCATCCAGAGAATATGTATAAATATAATGAGAGTAATATAGTTATGGAAGAGTTAATAAGTGGATTTTGTAATCAATATAATCTAGGGAATTTGTTGCGCCCGCCTATTATGGTTACGGGTGGATTAATGCATAAGATGTTTCGCGTTATTACTGAAATCGGAGAATATGCAGTTAAGGTGTTGAATCCAGATATTATGAAAAGAGAACAAGCATTGAGGAACATGATTTCCTCGGAACAGATATCTAACAAATTTAAATCTGAGATTTCGTTGATTGCTGCAAAAGAAATCTTGGGTCAGCATGTTATTGCATTTAATAGTTATTATTTAATGGTTTTTGATTGGATTGATGCCCGCTCCTTGTTTGGTGCAGAGATTAAGGAATTTCATTGCAAAGAGATAGGGAAGGCATTGGGGAAGATGCATTCGTTAAGCATAGAAATACATGGGAAAAGTAAAAATGTTTCTATAAGAGAAATGTTTTCTTGGGAAGACTATTTACATGAAGCTAAATTACAGCAAACAGAATGGTTTTCTATATATAAGGATAACATCGAAAAAATAATTAAGTGGGACGTAGAGGTTATTAATGGTTTGCTAGAGCTAAGTAACAATCAAGTGATAAGTCATAGAGATCTGGATCCTAAAAATGTCATGTGGAAAAACAATGAATTATACATTATAGATTGGGAAGCTGCTGGATATGTTAATCCGTTTCAGGAACTGGTCGAAGTATTGAATTACTGGACTGTTGATGTAAATGGTAAATATGATAAAGCCAAATTTGATGCTCTTCTGAGTGAATATGTAAAGTATAACAATGTTGAATCAGTAAATTGGAGAGTTGTGTTACAGAGTAGCCTTGATGGAGTGCTTGGTTGGCTTGAATATAATTTAAAACGAGCATTGGGATTAGAGGGTAGTGGAAGTGAAAATGTAGAAGAAGGCATAAAACAGTTAAAAGGGACTATTGATGAGCTTTCTAGATGTCAGTTAATATGATGTGTTTACTGGAGTGGTTAAATGAATATGCATGATAGCATTGAATACCAGAGTATTATTATGCGGTGTGATAAAATATTTGAAAATGCATTTTATGATGTATCGTCAAAAATTGAAATTATTAGATTTCAAACAGGTATGGAAAATGTATGGGGTGAAATTCAGAAAGCATGTGGACAATTTGATACCTTTACAGATGAAGAAACCCCATCATATCAACTCCATCTCCGCAGGTGTAATCACACCAAAGGCGCTTAACATCATGACTGTAGCCCAATTGAGATAAATGTAGATATGTTGAAATGCGGAGGTGTATTTGATATAAATCCAATATTGCTGCGGAGGGTTATACCCTGCGTATGAAAAATGAGTATTTCGCATAAAATACCGTGATTTATTCGAGCAAACTTTAGTGGGAAAGGACATAGTAGAATAATAAAAAGTACAAAAAAATAGAGTAATTTTCAAAAATTCCAATTGGCCTATGGTCTATCCTTCTTTTATTCCAAAACATATGTTGCGATAGGTATTAAATTAGAATGATTATTTTCAGAGCTCAAAGTTCTTTGAAAGGAAAATTCATTGTGGGATAAGATCAACTCTAAGAAATATAGAAAAATCCCCATATCTATTGAGTTATAAAAAGGCACTTTTTCTTTTGGCATAATTGATTTAACTTCTGTTGTTCTATATACTTTCAAGGTATTATTTTTGCAAATAACTCGCCAAGGTTGAGTATTACAAGCACTTGGAGCATATTTAACAAAATTGGCTATCTCAAGGAATAAATAACCCCCCTGAAGTGTGGTTATTATATGCCTCCGGCGGAATTTATACACCGCCGAGATTTTACCCTTGCATTATTGTGGTAAAACGGCGATGTGTAATTATATCACGAATTTTTTAAATTCATGATATAATATTCCCGTGAACGTGGACATTATATGCCTCACTACACAACACGCGAATACAGGGGGTTTATATGCTGCTGATTAAAAATGCCAAACTGCTTACTATGGCGGGCAGGGAATATGAAAATGGGTACATTGCAGCCGAGGGCGGGAAAATAAGTGCACTGGGGGATAGCGTTGCTGAATTGAACAGGCTGGAAGCGGCGGCTACCGAGGTAATTGATGCCGAAGGCAATTATGTATTGCCGGGCTTTATTGATGCTCACTGCCACGTGGGTATGTGCGAGGACTCGGTTGGCTTTGAAGGCGAGGACGTCAATGAAATGACAGACCCGGTTACACCGCAACTAAGGGCAATTGATGCTATTTTTCATGCTGACAAATCCTTTACCGAAGCAATGGAGGGTGGCATCACCACTGTAGTGACGGGGCCCGGGAGCGGCAATGTTATTGGAGGCCAGTTTGCGGCACTTAAGACATATGGCCGCAGTGTAGAGGAAATGCTGATTAGGGAACCGGTTGCCATGAAGGTAGCCTTCGGTGAGAATCCCAAAACCACCTACCATGAGAGAAGGCAGTCTCCCATGACGAGAATGGCTACTGCTGCCATTTTAAGGGAGAGCCTGATAAAAGCAAGAGAATATAAGCAAATGCAGGATGATTACCAACGGGATAGCGAGAACTTCGATAAGCCCGATTACGATATGAAGATGGAAGCGCTGCAAAAGGTCCTAAGACGTGAAATCCCCATAAAGGCTCATGCCCACAGAGCAGATGACATATTGACTGCACTTCGAATAGCAAAGGAATTTGACCTTCGCATAACCATAGAGCATTGTACCGAAGGGCATCTTATTAAGGACATTTTGCTTGAAGGAAATGTTTCTGTCATTACCGGCCCTTTTCTGACTGATCGCTCTAAGATTGAGCTACGCAATCAAAGCGCAAAAACGCCGGGAATCGTTTCCAAAGCGGGGATTAAAACGGCTATCATGACTGACCACCCATGTACCCCGATTCAGTTGCTTCCCCTTTGCGCCGCAGTGGCAGTTAAAGAGGGAATGAGCGAGTCGGAGGCACTAAGATCAATCACAATAAATGCCGCTGAAATAACCGGAATAGCTGACAGGGTAGGAAGCTTGGAAATCGGGAAGGATGCAGATATAATCATTATGGACGGAGCACCGCTGGAGCTAAAAACCAGAGTGTTGTATACTATTATAAACGGTCAGGTGGTTAAAAGAATATGCTAAAGTTTCACGCCGGTTCTGTGCAGGAAACCGTAGAGCTGGGTATAAAGCTTGGTAAAGTGTTGCACAGGGGCGATAACATTTGTTTGACCGGAGATCTTGGAACCGGTAAGACTGCATTTACAGGCGGTATTGCCAGGGCGCTGGGGATTGGCGAATATATCACCAGCCCTACATTTACCATAGTCAATGAATATGAGGGGAAGCATCCCCTGTATCACTTTGATGTATATAGAATAGGCGATGCCGACGAAATGTTTGAAACAGGCTATTATGAATATATTAGCGGAGAGGGTATTACCGTTATCGAATGGGCCGATTTGATAAAGGGAATACTCCCGGATGAGCGCATTGATGTGAATATCCAAAAAGATAGTACACAGGACACAGACAGCAGATTGATTACTATGGAGTTTTTCGGTGAAAGAGCTGCTGAATGCGAGAGGAGGCTGTCTAATGAGAGCACTGGCAATTGATACATCTACGGCAATGGCAGGGATTGCAGTTGTGGACGAAAATGAAATGCTGGCACAGTACATGCTCAAGGATATGAAAACACATTCTCAGAAGCTGCTTCCAATGCTGGAGGAACTACTTAAGAGCTTGAGTATGACTCCCGCCGATATTGATGTATTTGCCGCTGTTACAGGACCGGGCTCATTTACCGGACTTCGTATTGGGGTGACAACTATCAAGTCCCTTGCCTACGCGACAAAGAAGCCGGCGGTTGGTATACCGTCCCTGGATGCCCTGGCCAATGCTGCGGCGACTTATGAGGATACCATTGTATGCCCTATCATGGACGCAAGAAACGATCAGGTGTATACTGCATTATATAAACTTAAGAATGGACTCATGGCCAATCTGTCGGGATATATGGGCGTACATATTTGCGAACTGGTGAAGCAGATCGAGGAGAAATATAGAGATACAAGCATAGTTTTTACAGGCGATGGCCTTGTAAACCATAGGGACTTTCTGAAAGCTGAGCTTAGAGAACGCTGCGCCTTTATGCCTGCTTTTACCTTGCAGCAGATGGCTGCCTCGGCCGCACAGCTTGCACTATCCATGGCCCTGCGTGGGGAGACAATGAGCAGCATGGAGCTTTTGCCCTTTTATCTCAGGCCATCCCAGGCAGAGCGCGAGTACGCGAAGAAGCACATGGGAGTCTCGGCGGACGGCACTACAACAGATGGTAGTGTATCATGTCAATAATACAGAAGTTGGCAGAGGAAATATGATGGAAAAAGAAGCAGGGATAGAAATAGTTAGGGCCGGTGCAGAGCATATTGATGATATTGTTACGCTGGAAAACCTCAGCTTCAGCATACCCTGGTCCAGGAACTCCATTACTGATGAATTTTTACACAATAGCGTAGCGATATATTTTGTTGCCCTTAGCAATGGCAGGGCGATAGCTTATGCGGGCATGTGGCACATTATTGACGAAGGTCATATTACTAATATAGCGGTTCACCCGGAATATAGGAGCAGCGGCGTAGGAAGCCTGCTGATGGAGACCCTACTAAGGGAGGCTAAGTCAAGAGAAATATTGGCGCTGACGCTCGAGGTGCGCAAGAGTAATGAAAATGCAAGGGCACTTTACCGTAAGTATGGCTTTGAAGACGGAGGGTCAAGAAAAGAGTATTATACCGATGACCGCGAGGATGCCCTAATTATGTGGAAGCGGCTTGATTAGTAAAAAAATCATATTTTTATAAGACACGGAGGCCACTTTGACGTATAATCATATATAGGCGAGGTGGTGAGAACCGATTGGAGCTGACCGACTATGAAATAATACAAAAATGTCTGTCAGGGCAGCAAGATTATTTTGAAGAGCTTGTTACACGTTATAAAAGATTAATATTCAGCGTTGTTTATAATATGACGAACGATAAAGATGAGGTCAGCGACATCTCCCAGGAGGTTTTTCTCAGGATTTACAAGGCCCTTGACCGTTACAATCCGGAGTACAAATTTTCCACCTGGGCTGTGAGGATAGCTAAGAACCTCTGTCTGGATCTTCATCGCAAGAAAAAGGTGGATTCTGCACCCATTGAGGAAATAGAGGATTTCTCAGACGGGGTGGACACGCCTGAAGCAAGCTATATTCAAAAGGAGCGCTCTGAAAGGATACGAAGGGCAATACAAGAACTGCCTGAAAAATATAGAACACCTATTATACTGTTTCACCAAAACGGTTTGTCCTATGAAGAAATGACCAAGGTACTTGGCGAACCGATGACAATTATTAAGAACAGGCTTTATCGCGCGAGATTATTGCTGAGGGAAGCGTTGATGCCGGAAAGAAAGGAGGAGGTATTATGAACTGCGAAAAATCGAAGGACTATATGATGAAGTATTTTGACGGAGAAACGAATGAAGCTGACCAATTACTGTTCAGGCAGCATTTGCAGGATTGCAGCAGCTGCAAGGATGAGTATGAGCAGCTCGAAGACATCTTTACTGCGCTTGAGACAAGGACTGAGGTTGAACCTCCTGATAACTTTGAAGCAATGGTTATGGATAAGGTTGCAATAATTGAAAAAGAGCGCGAGGAGAGAAAAGCGAAGCGAATCGTATGGCTATATAATGGTACCATTATACTCTCCATCATTTTGATACTGTTTTATGTTGCAGATTTGAGACAGGTAAACCTAGTGAGTGCATTTGATAAGATCGGCGAATATTTTACTTCCTTCTCCAGTGTTACAGCTGCTATTATCGGAGTTGTAAAGGATCTTTTCGTACTATTAGGTAATGCCTTGCTTGTAGTGGTAGATGTGGCAATTTCTATTGTAAAATCATATTACTACATTTTCCTGGCTTTGGCGCTAATGATATTATTGGTCCAAAGACTACTCAATTATTTAGGCGGCACATACGCCAGGAAGGAAGCTGAATGAAGAAGCTGGCTGCATTGCTTATTTCGATAATGATTGTTGCTTGTTCAGTTTTACCGGTCGCAGGCATTGGAATCTATTTATCCTCGGATAAGGGCGATAAAATAAGAATTCTTGAGGATATGGATATCGATAGCCCGGTAAACGGGAATGCTATCGCTGTTTTGGGAAATGTAACAGTGAATAGCAAGGTGAATGGCCATGTAATTACCGTTTTTGGGGAGGCTACCGTTAATTCAGAGGTGGCGGGGCAGGTTGTTACGGTGTTCGGAAGAACTTATTTAAAGGAATCTGCTTCTGTGATGGGAGATGTTATCACAATCGGTTCTCTTGAGAGAGCATCCGGAGCTGAAATTGCAGGGCTGGAAGTTAGAGTGCTGGGAGAATCAATGAACCTGGATATCGGTGCTATTTCCTATTTCCGGCTGATTGTAATGCTGCTGTTTAATTTTGCTGTACTGGTTGTGGGCATGCTGGCTTTATTGATTTCCAAATCTACCTATAGAAGCATATCAAAGAAGCTTGATAAGCACTTTGGCAGGAAAATCCTGCTCGGAATCCTTGCTTTGATAGGTGTCACGGCTTTGCTTCTTCTCTTGATAGTGACATTGATAGCGCCGATTTTGTACATTCTACTGCTTATATTGGCAACAGTACCTGCCTGCATGTTTTTCGGCAGGCTAATACTCAAAGCCTTTAGCCCTAAAAACAGTATCATGGTGGAATTCATAACGGGGCTCATTTCTACTACACTTGTAAAATTGATTCTCATCTTCGTAGTACCACAGGAGAGCATCCTGCTTGGGTTTATTCTGGTGGGTGTGCTGGATATTTTCATGTATGCGGTAGGTTTGGGTATCCATGTAGAGCGTCATTACCTGAAGAACAATGAGAATACTGTAACCAATTAGGCTGCTAGATAAATTTTTCAACTTAAAACATACTGGAATTAAGGCACCGTCACATTTATGCTTAGGCACAGGGACGGTGCTTTTTTGGGGTTATTATATGCCTCCGGCGGAATTTATGCGCCGCCGAGATTTTACCCTTGTACTATTGTGGTAAAACGGCGATGCGCAATTATATCACGAATTCTTCGAATTCATGATATAATAACCCCACAATACCACCTGCAAGTGAGGTTATTATATGCCTCCGGCGGAATTTATGCGCCGCCGAGATTTTACCCTTGTATTATTGTGGCAAAACGGCGATGCGCAATTATATCACGAATTCTTCGAATTCATGATATAATGTATACCAAATATGCTAATGTAAATAGAATGGGTAGAGGGGAACAATAAAGTTTGGAGGTTAGTAATGATTGCTAAGGAAATAGTGATACAGAATACAGCCGGATTACAGTCCAAATCGGCAGCAATATTTATACAAAAGGCGTCGAAATACAAGTCCAGCATATGGATTACCAAGAATGAGAGAAAGGCAAATGCAAAAAGCTTGCTTGGAGTATTGTCTTTAGGTATTGGAAAAGGTGCAGCAATAAACCTCTCCGTTGAAGGCGACGATGAGGCTGAGGCTGCCGCAGAGTTGGAGGAATATCTTCTGTCGGATATGGGTGAGATTAAATAGAGAATGTTTGACTTACAGGAAGAGTTGAAAAAACTTCCCGACAAACCGGGCGTCTATCTTATGAAGGACGAAAGTGGCACCATTATTTATGTTGGGAAAGCCAGGGTGCTAAAAAGCAGGGTAAGGCAGTATTTTCAGTCTGGTGCGGCTCATACTCCCAAGGTAGCCGCTATGGTGGCGAAAATAAGCGAATTTGAGTATATCGTCACTGATACTGAACTTGAGTCCCTCATCCTCGAATGCAACTTAATAAAGGAGCTAAGGCCGAAGTTCAATATCCTTCTTAAGGACGACAAGAACTATCCTTATATCAAAATTACAATGAATGAGGAATATCCCCGCATCCTCATGACCAGGCGAGTAGATAAGGATGGTGCGAAATACTTCGGGCCTTATTCAAATGTGTTTTCCGTTCGGGAAACCATGAATCTGATCAAAAAAATATTCCCCATAAAGACCTGCAAGCGCGTGTTACCGCGAGACATTGGTAAGCGCAGACCATGCCTTAATTACCATATAAATCAATGTCTGGGACTGTGTATGGGTAATGTAGATAAAGAGGAATATAGGGCGGTAATGAATGATGTATGCTCCTTTCTCGATGGTAAACAGGATATGGTCATCGGAAAGCTGGAGCAGCAGATGCTGGAGGCGGCAGAGGAGCTTGATTTTGAAAGGGCTGCTTCCCTAAGAAATAAGCTGTCCAGCCTCAGGCATATTACAGAGGAACAGAAGGTGCTGTCTCTCGCGGGAAAGGATCAAGATATTGTGGGCTTTGCAGCGAGCAAGACCGATACTTGTGTACAGGTGTTTTTCGTTAGGGGCGGAAAGCTACTCGGGAGGGAATTCTTCATCATAGAGGGGACTGGAGAGGTCGAGCTGAATGAATTAGCTTCTTCCTTCCTAAAGCAGTTTTATAGTACTGCTACAATGATACCTGGCGAAATTGTTATAGCCGCCGAGCCCGAAGATTTGGATGTGATTGAGGAGTGGCTCGGTTCGCAAAGGGGCGGAAGAGTCCATTTGAGGGTGCCTAAAAGAGGAGAAAAAATGCATCTTGTAGAAATGGTGTCGGAGAATGCCAGGATCGAGCTTGATCGATTTAATGCCCGAGTCAGCGGTGGTGATTCAGGGCAGGAGGGGCTCAGGGGCATGTCAGAGCTGCTTGGGCTAAAGCAGGCACCGGAAAGACTGGAGGCATACGACATATCAAACACGGGTACCTCGGAGGTTGTAGCATCCATGGTTGTGTTTGAAAAGGGACTGCCTGCAAAGAAAGAGTACAGGCGTTTTAAGATAAATTCGGCGGATAAACAGAACGACTATGCTGCCATGCAGGAGGTTCTGTTCAGGAGGTTTAAGCATGTGGAGGCGGAAAAGAGCGAGTCTGACAAGAAATTCAGCCGTCTTCCCGACCTGATAATGCTTGATGGCGGACTGGGACACGTTAATGCCATTGGTCAGGTGCTATCCGAGCTGGAGATTACAATCCCGCATGTGGGTATGGTAAAGGATGACAAGCATCGCACAAGAGGTCTGGTGCTGCCCGGCCGAGAGATTGATTTGGCGGATAATCTCCCTGTGCTGCGCTTTGTAACGTCGATACAGGATGAAGCCCATCGCTTTGCTCTGGGATATAATAAGGACCTTAGGGCAAAGAGGTATAATAAGTCCGTGCTTGATGAAATAGAGGGTGTTGGGCCTAAACGCAAGAAGGCATTGATCAAGCATTTTGGCTCCATAAGCCGAATCAAGCAGGCGGGGATTGACGACCTGCAAGCCGTTGAAGGCATAAGCGAGACAGTGGCCCGTAAGGTGTATGACTTTTTTAATTAAGCAACACTGTAAAAAGCTGAGTAAAGTAAGGAGTTTTTAGGCGATGGCAATTTACGCAATTTCAGATCTTCACCTCGCACTTAGCGTTGACAAACCCATGGATGTATTTGGTGACAGGTGGGCCGGCTATATGGATAGGCTGGAGGAAAACTGGCGCCGTCTTGTGGGGGAGGATGACTTTGTTATCATACCCGGAGATATTTCATGGGCAACTTATCTGGATGAGGCTTATGAGGACTTCAACTTTATAAATCGCCTGCCCGGCAAAAAGATTATTTCGAAGGGAAATCACGACTATTGGTGGACAACGGCCAGCAAGCTAAATAAATTTTTAGATGAAAACGGTTTTCCCTCCATCGTTTTTATGCATAACAACAGCTTTATTATTGAAGGAACAGCTGTCTGCGGGACAAGAGGCTGGAACATACCAGGAGAGGATGACTTCACTGCGGAGGATACAAAAATTTATCAAAGGGAGCTGCAGCGACTTGAGCTTTCGCTAAAGAATGCCTCGGCTAATGAGCATAGCAGCATCATTGTTGCGCTTCATTTCCCACCCTTCAACTCAAAGGGCGTTTTTTCGGATTTTTTGGGAATAATGCAAGGGTATCAGGTGGATACGTGCATATACGGACATCTTCATGGACAGGCAGGCAGAGGCGCTATTGAGGGATTAAGGGAAGGGATAGACTTTAGATTGGTGGCGGCAGACCACTTAGCCTTCTGCCCTGTTAGGGTAGGATGAAATTAATGCATTCAATGTATTGGCTTTACAAAATTGTATGTGTTATAATGTATACGATTTTGCTGTGGCAAGATCACTTTTTTGACCGTATTTTAATGAATAAGGAGAATAAAACAGATGCAGGTTAAAGTAGAGAATTTAGAGAAAAACATGGTTAAGCTGGTAATAGAGGTCGATTCGGAGAAGTTTGATCAGGGACTTCAGAAGGCCTTTGCAAAGAACGCGAACAGATTTAGCATACCTGGTTTCCGCAAGGGTAAGGCGCCTAGACACATGGTAGAAAAGTTCTATGGCGAACAGGTTCTTTATGAGGATGCAATTAATGTGATTTGTCCTGAGGCATATGACCAGGCGGTTGAAGAGCAGGATATTCACCCCGTGGACAAGCCTGAGATTGATATAGAGCAGATTGGTAAGGGACAGACATTTATTTTTACGGCTACGGTTACAGTGAAGCCTGAGGTTGAGCTCGGACAGTACAAGGGCGTAGAGGTCCAGAAGGCTACTGCGCTTGTTACTGATGAGGATCTTGATAAGGAAATTGACAGGGTACGCGATACGAACTCGAGGCTCATAAGCATTGATGACAGGCCGGTAGCATCCGGTGATACCGCAGTCATTGACTTTGAGGGCTTCATTGATGATGTGGCATTTGAGGGCGGCAAGGGCACGGATTACAGCCTTGTAATCGGCTCCGGTTCCTTTATCCCCGGCTTTGAGGACCAGCTCATAGGCGTTGCCGCAGGGGAAGAGAAGGATGTCAATGTGACATTCCCCGAAGACTACGGCAGTGAGGAGCTGGCTGGTAAACCGGCTGTTTTCAAGGTAAAGGTCAATGAAATAAAGCTGAAGGAGTTGCCTGAGCTGGATGATGAGTTTGCAAAGGATGTCAGCGAATTTGACACATTGGACGAGTACAAAGCTGACCTTAGAAAGAAGCTGCTCGAGAGTGCGGAGCATAAGGCACACCATGAGAACGAGGACAACGTGGTCAATAAGGTAGTTGAAAATGCTACCATCGATATCCCTACTGTAATGATTGATAACCGTATTGAAGACCTGATTTATGATTTTAGTATGAGATTACGTTATCAGGGATTGGAGTTAAGTAAATACCTTGAAATCATGGGTATGGATATGGCTGCTTTCAGGGAACAATTCAAACAGAGAGCAGAGCAGGAAGTGAAGACACAGCTTGTTATTGAAAAGGTCGGTATTGTGGAAGGTATTGTTCCGACCCAGGAGGATACCGATGAGGAAATAAAGAAATTAGCTGAAAATTACAAGCAGCCTGAGGAAGAATTCAGGCAACATTTGAAACCGGATGATATAGAATATATCAGAAGCACTTTGGTTGCAAGAAAGACTGTTGATTTCCTGCTTGATAACGCAAAGCTCATTTAGGAAAGGTTTATTTTATGTTTTTTGTGGGAAACAATAAGGAGGCTAAACAAATCCTTGTTTATGCCGTATATTATACAGTACGATATAATAATATAGAGAAGAAAAGGGGAGAAATATTATGAGTTTAGTACCAATAGTTGTTGAACAGTCTAACAGAGGAGAGCGTTCTTATGATATTTTCTCCATGCTGCTCAAGGAAAGAATTATTATGCTAAGTGATGAGGTCAATGATGTCACGGCAAGCCTCGTAGTAGCGCAGATGCTTTACCTTGATTCAGTCGACCCGGATAAGGACATACAGTTGTACATTAATAGCCCCGGAGGTTCTGTTACGGCGGGTTTTGCAATATATGATACAATGCAGCATGTTAAGGCAGATGTGCAGACGATTTGTGTGGGTATGGCAGCAAGCATGGGGGCTTTTTTACTGGCGGCCGGAACAAAAGGGAAAAGGTTTGCTCTTCCCAACAGCGAGATTATGATTCATCAGCCGCTGGGTGGAGCGCAGGGGCAGGCCACAGATATAAAGATTAGAACCGAATGGCTTTTAAAAATTAAGAATAAGCTGAACACCATTTTAAGTGAGAGGACCGGGCAGCCCCTTGAAAAGATAGAGGCGGATGTTGAAAGGGACTTCTTCATGTCGGCCGAGGATGCTAAAGCTTACGGCCTTATTGACGATATTATGATCAGAAAGAAATAGATGGGGTGAAATATGGCCAGATATGATGAGAAGAAGCAGCTTAAATGCTCCTTCTGTGGCAAAACTCAGGAACAGGTTAAGAGGCTGGTAGCAGGCCCCGGTGTATATATTTGTGACGAGTGCATTGAGCTTTGTTCGGAGATAATTGAGGAAGAATTCGAAGACATAAAGGTTGATGCCGAGATCAGCGATATACCCAAGCCGAAGGATATTAAAGCGATTCTGGATCAGTATGTCATTGGACAGGAGGCGGCGAAGAAATCGCTTGCTGTAGCAGTGTACAATCATTATAAGAGAATTGGCGCTGATGTGAAGTCCGGTGATGTGGAGCTCCAAAAGAGCAATATTGTTATGCTTGGGCCTACCGGCTCAGGTAAGACCTTGCTTGCTCAGACCCTTGCAAGGCTGCTGAATGTACCATTTGCTATTGCCGATGCTACATCGTTGACAGAAGCCGGCTATGTGGGCGAGGATGTTGAGAACATTTTGCTGAAGCTGATACAGGCTGCCGATTATGACATTGAAAGGGCGGAGAAAGGCATTATTTATATCGATGAGATCGATAAAATAGCCAGAAAGTCCGAGAATCCATCCATTACAAGAGATGTCAGCGGCGAAGGTGTCCAGCAGGCATTGCTTAAGATACTTGAGGGTACTACGGCTTCGGTGCCGCCTCAGGGTGGTAGAAAGCATCCTCATCAGGAGTTTATTCAGATTGATACCACCAACATTCTTTTCATCTGCGGAGGCGCCTTTGATGGTATTGAAAAGATAATTCAAAACAGAGTAGGTACCAGAGCTATTGGCTTTGGAGCTAAGGTGGAGAGCAAAAAGGAGAAGGATATCGGGGAAGTATTATCACAGATATTGCCTCAGGATCTTCTTAAGTTTGGGCTTATACCTGAATTTGTCGGCAGGCTTCCAATCATAGTAACATTGGGCTCCCTTGACAGGCAGGCCTTGGTACAAATACTGACCGAGCCCAAAAATGCCTTGGTTAAGCAGTATCAGAAGCTGTTCGAATTGGATGACACCTTGCTGGAGTTTGAAGCGGGGGCTCTTGAAGCGATTGCAGACAAGGCGATGGCGCGCAATACCGGCGCAAGAGGCTTGAGAGCTATTATTGAGGAGACTATGCTGGATGTGATGTATGACATTCCATCCGAGACGAATATTGAGAAATGCATTATTACAAAGGAAACCGTCGAATCGCTTGTGCATCCGAATTTCGTTATTAACGAGAACAGGAAGCCCTTGAAGAAGTCGAGCGGTAAGAAGTCAAGAGTTAAGAAGGAAAGCGCAAGTTAGGATAGGCGAGTTCAGGCTCATGTTTTTGAGCAAAAATGACTCAATGTAAAGTGTGGGGGGTACTTCTGGTAGTGTATGCTATTACCGGAGTACCCCTTTGAGCATTTTATGATGTATCATGTTTCGAGTTCCGCAGCGCAATAAACATCTAATCCTCCTTTCGTGGATAATTTTATACTTATCGTAAATACTATTATTTGATAGGACAAAAGCCTTGATAACAGCACCCGAGGAGGAGATGGAATGCTAACCAATACCTTTCTGATCATACAGTTTTTCTTTTCAGTAATTATAGGTATCTATTTTCTTAACCTTTTAAAATCTCAGCAGGGTAATAAAACTGCCATAGAAAAGGAGTCGAGAAAGGAATTGGAGAAGCTTCGAAAGCTAAAGGAAATAAAGCTGACGGAGCCCTTGTCGGAGAAGACCAGGCCGGCCTGCATAGCTGATATTGTTGGACAGGAGCAGGGACTGAAGGCTTTGAGGGCGGCATTGTGCGGACCAAACCCACAGCATGTTATTATTTATGGGCCTCCCGGTATAGGAAAAACTGCGGCTGCCAGAGTTATTCTGGAAGAGGCGAAGCAAATGCTTATTTGTCCGTTTCAAAAGGAGTCCAAATTCGTAGAGGTGGATGCAACCATCTTGCGTTTTGATGAGCGAGGCATTGCAGATCCTCTAATTGGGTCGGTACATGATCCCATATATCAAGGGGCAGGTGCATACGGAGCAGCCGGCATTCCTCAGCCTAAGTCCGGAGCCGTGACAAAGGCTCATGGAGGCATACTTTTCATTGATGAGATTGGGGAGCTTCATCCCATACAGATGAACAAGCTACTTAAGGTACTGGAGGATCGTAAGGTCATCCTGGAAAGTGCCTATTACAGCTCAGAGGATATGAATATACCGGCGCACATACATGAAATTTTCCAAAAGGGCCTGCCGGCAGACTTCAGGCTTGTGGGTGCTACCACAAGGACGGCGGAGGACATGCCGCCGGCGCTTCGTTCTAGATGTGTTGAAATCTATTTTAGGCCCCTAACGAGGGATGAAATTGCTACGATTGCCTGTAATGCTGCGGTTAGAGGGGGTTTCCGAATCGAGGATGGAGTAGGCGGGCTAATCGCAAATTATGCCCAAAATGGTAGAGATGCAGTGAATATCATACAAATTGCCGGTGGTGTAGTACAGGTGGAGGGTAGGGGCTTTATTTCCCGCAAGGACGTAGAGTGGGTTGTTGAGTTCGGGCATTACAGCCCCAGGATTGACAAGAAAATAAGTGCCGAGGAAAAACAGGTAGGCTGCATGAACGGGCTGGCTGTATTCGGCAGTGCAACAGGGATTGTCATAGATATTGAAGTGACGGCCATGAAGGCATCATCACGGAAAGGGTCCATCAAGGTTACGGGCATCGTAGAGGAGGAAGAGATGAGCGGGCATGGCCACAAGCTCAGAAGATCAAGCTCTGCCAAGGCATCGGTGGAGAATGCGCTCACGGTTTTGAAGAAGTTTATGCAAATAGATGCGAAGGAATATGATATACATTTGAATTTCCCGGGAGGCATTCCGATTGATGGGCCATCGGCGGGGATAGCTATAACAATGGCAATCTATTCGGCAGTGCTTAACATTCCTGTGGGTACTGACATTGCCATGACAGGCGAATTATCCATACGCGGCTGTGTCAAGCCTGTGGGAGGTGTTGCTGCAAAGGTGGAAGCGGCTAAGCTTGCCGGTATCAAGAAGGTTCTTGTGCCCAGGGAAAATTGGCAGGAGACCTTTGTCGGCATTGGAATCGATGTCATACCGGTAGATGATATTTCGCAGGTCATTAAGCAGACATTTGGTTCGCAGATTGCCGGACAGGCAGATGAGATGCCCATCCAGATGCCTGTTGTTCCCATACTGGCGGCATCCCCTGCCGTCGAAAAAAGCTTCTAGTTCATTTCAGACATATTTCAATTTTACGCTTATATATACTACAGTATAAGGTCTGCAGGGCTTTACGCTGTAGTATTTTTTGAATGGTGTGCTATATAAGTATCGTCAGTACTGTTTTGGAGAGAGTGCTTCCTGCTCTGCCGACCAGCTGCTTAGCACTATTCTGAGACTTTATTGCCAGGGCGCGATGTGTTATGATTAAAAGAAAATTCACAGGCAGCCAAAGGCAATGCCGGCTGAATGACCGGAGGATGTATGAGGAAGGGTTCCAGGAAAGGTTCTATAATAGTTGTAGGAATAATACTAATTATTATTGCGGTATATGGCTTATTGAATCCGCAAAACACTCAGATAGCTGATGAGCTGACAGGTACAGGTTCAGATACAAATGCACAGGCCTATACCGACACACAGGCACATGACGATACGCAGGAACATTCCGACGCAAATGCTAATGACAATACCGGTGTAAATGAAGAAGCCGGGGAAAGCCCGATTAGGGTGACCGAGCTTGAAGGATTAGTACCTGGTGGCTACATAAAGGCAGTAGTTAAGCGTGTTGTTGACGGTGACACGGTTAGGGCGGAATATGAGGGCGAGGAATACAGGGTACGCCTTTTATGCGTAGACACACCGGAATCAGTTAAAGAAAATGTGAAGGAGCAGCCCTTTGGGAAGCAAGCATCAGAAAGGCTTGAGCAGTTGGTCCTGGGGAAAGAGGTGCGGCTGCTCTTTGAGAAGGATTTGTGGGATAATTATGACAGGCTTCTGGCCTATGTAATACTAGAGGACGGGGCATGTGCAAATGTTATTCTGATAACAGAAGGGCTTGCAAGGGTGAATTCTGTTAAGCCAAACACTGTACACAGGGATTACTTCAACACTCTTCAGACAAGGGCAATAGAGGAAGGCAGAGGCCTCTGGTCCCTTCCTGAGGAGGAAAGACCCTTTGTTAAGAAGGATGACAACTACTATGTTCCGCGCTATTATGAGGATGAGGCAGCCTAGGTAAGGCTTTCGGGATGAATTGGTGTGAAATGCCAAATGGACGCGGGACAGCAGGGTCAGCGAAAACCAAAATAAAAGCAAATGTAGCTAGGGGGATTTTGAATGAGTTTACTGGAAGCAATTATTTATGGCATTGTTCAAGGGCTAGGCGAGTTTCTGCCAATATCAAGCACGGCACATATTGTTTTGGCTCCGTGGTTATTTGGATGGGAGGATCCGGGGCTTGCCTTTGATATTGCGCTACATATGGGGACGCTTGTTGCAGTAGCCGTTTTCTTTTGGAAAGACTGGATAAGGTTAATTAAAGCAGGCCTGACTGATGTGAAATCAAGCGATGGAAAGCTTTTCTGGTGCCTTGTGCTGGCATGTATTCCCGGCGGTATACTGGGGTTGATTTTTGAAGAATACATCGAGACTGTATTCAGAAATCCGCTGCTAATAGGTATAGCGCTTATTGTCATGGGCTTTGTAATCTACATAGCTGACAGATACTCCAAATCTGAAGTGGAGCTGAAGGATGTCGGCCCCAAAAGAAGCCTTCTGATAGGTGTCTCCCAGGGCCTGGCTATGATCCCCGGTGTGTCAAGGTCAGGGATTACAATGGCTACGGGCAGAGCCTTGAAAATCAAAAGGGAGGATGCCGCCCGATTCACTTTCCTGCTTTCTACACCCTTTATTCTGCTGAGCGGTTTGTACAAGGCAAAGGATATTGTTAATGTATCTGTGGAAGCATTACCCTTCGCTGTAGCAATTGTGACTTCGGCTGTCGTTGGTTTATTAAGCATCAAGTTTTTACTAGGATACTTGAAACGCAAGGGTTTCGGGATATTTGCTGTCTATCGCTTCGTTTTGGGGGCAATCGTAATAGCGGTCTATTTGCTCAGATAGGGCTCAGGTCGCTGGTATAGGACGATTTACTCATATGAATAAAGGCTTAATTGACTATATTATTTCTTATGGACTTTTGATACAATTTATGTGAACATTAGCGTTTCTCCTATTTATGGGGACATGGAGCCGAAACTCCATGTTTTTTTTATCCCAAAATTCGTTGTGAAATTATGACAGCCTAATTTGGCTCATTGCTTGTAAAAGAACCCTATTTAGGCTATCATACAATAGTAAAAGGTTAGTTGAAAAGGCTTGTTGGACTAATAGAGCAGTTGACCTTGTGAAGCATGGGAGAGCGGGTGTTTTCGTTGCAATACAAAGATAAAGATAATAAAGATATAATCACATTGGGCATTGAGACAAGCTGCGATGAGACATCAGCGGCAGTAGTGGTTAATGGAAGGAAAATACTTTCAAATGTTATTTCTTCGCAGATTGATCTGCA
>Ga0123334_1000663_pt1 | contig 46800 bp, 36 predicted proteins | sample BiotimSIPDNA_FD_89706 | JGI IMG/M metagenome (GOLD analysis project Ga0123334, IMG submission 89706) | Anaerobic biogas reactor microbial communites from Washington, USA - Biogas_R1 time_0 SIP DNA | ecosystem: Engineered > Bioreactor > Anaerobic > Unclassified | place: Washington, USA...
CAAATGCTTCCGAGCACAAGTGAAAGGAGTCAGAGACATCCCTTTCTTCATGTATCGTTTGTCGACAGTTTTGGGGTAGCATCCGTACATCTTCCCCACAGGGTTTGTCGGGTGCGCCATTTTTTGTTTTGGTTTCATTTTAAGAACAAAGAAATTGTTCTTGCTATCTAACCTATCTTTGTGTTGATTGATTTTGTTGCAAAGTTCAGGCGAAAATGTAGGTAATGCTTTTTCGTATGCCTCTTGCATATTTTTCAATGAATTTGGTTGCACAACAGCATAGATATAACCATTTTTATATGTCATTGCTTCAATAGAAATAAAGTCTATAAAGGGACATACTTTCGCCTCTTTCGTGTCAATGTTTAATTCGTAATAAGAATAATTTCTACCATAATGCATCCATCCGAAAATTTTATTTCCATCACTAAATACAGAAAGGATTTTGTCGTGACTTGTTTTAAACATGTCACCATTAACCATGTCTTCGTAAGTGTATGGAGCAGATGTTTTTATATCATATTCATCTTGATATGATAGGTCGTTTAAGTTGAAGACAAAAAACTTATTCTGGAAGATGTCGAGGAAAATACAACTATCACCTAACATACATAAAGAAGGGTCATGATGCAAGGGTGATTCTTTCATGGGTTTTGCAGGGATTAGGATTTTTTCCTCAAGTAGATGAAGATTCTCATCAAAGAAATATAACAAATGGTTTCTTGAGTTAAGTGATGTCGAACCATTATGCAATGAGGACAAGATGTATTTACCTTTACTGTAGTCCATTGTCCAATAATAATTCTCGGTGTCAAGTTTCTTGGCAGAAACAAAAGCCCCTTCACTATTATAAAGTTTGACCACATTCCCGACATCGAGTAAGCACACCATACTATCTCCTTTTGTCGTGAAGTCGAAAAGCCATGTATATTCATTTTTTGCGTGACCTTTGTTTCCTACTTTTCCTTTATAACCACCATCTTCGCCAAAGATGTGTACAGCCTCTACAGACCCCTTGTCCATAATGTATATGTCCTCTCCAAGAATCTGTATTTTTTGTGCTTTACTCAGCATGCACGAACGATTGTTTTCAGGTGGGATTAATTGAAAATCCTCAAACATGCTACTATAGGCGGCAAAACTGTCTGCATGAACAAAATTAACATTCCCGCTATTTCGAACCAGATCATTGGATGTTGAACATGATACAACAATAAAAGAAATGAAAACTTGTAATGTTAATAATGTTTTCTTCATATTAGGACAGTTTTGTTATGAAATTCTAAACACTGGATTCTTCTGAGTTTCAGCAAATCTTCAGTGTGCTTGCCATCAGCGTATATGTCGCATGAACCGTCATTCTTGTTATGTTCGTGACTGATAAGGGTCTTTACACCTATTCATTGTTCAATGGGTAGAACTTCCTTCGAAAGGTGTTTTCTACGAAAAAGATTTGGTTTCAAAGACAAGCGACAGAATTCTTGTGAGAATTTTCTGCAATATTAAAGAAAGTTTGTATAAATCAAAAAAACGAACCACTATTTGATGAAAAAGCATGTTTTTTGTGTTGCTTGACACAAACAATGTTTTTTCCCCTCCCAATAATATCAGTGAACGTGAGTCTGTTAAAATGATGTTTGGTTGTATAATATTTCCTCGCAGAAAAGGCAACTCCCCTTCAGCGGTTATCGAACAATGGTTCGTTTGCCATCGAAGCATTGATCATTGACACTTGAAGCATTGTTCGTTGGCCATTGAACAATTGTTCGTTGAAGCATGAAGAAAACTTAGGTTGCGTGATGTGTCTAATTGCAGGACAATCTTGCTGTTGTATCCCAATGCACATCTATTGCTGTTTCCTGCTCTGATGAGGGATTGGAACTTGAAGATTTTATTGAACTCGCATGGCTGTAAACTTTCCGAGTCTTTCGTTGTTCCTTATGCCAACCGCTACGATTATGTGTTGTGCGTCTAAGATATGTGTGAAAAAAACCGTGTATCAACCTGTAGGGAAAGGTTGATACACGGTGTGTTTGGTTCTATGTGCGTTGAACTCTTGCTCTGTAAACTTGTTACTTGTGGATAATCAACACGCTACTTGAATGCTTGAGGTTATGTCATTTGACAATGATGAATCCGCCCTGATCGACCATCGTGATGGTCACGGCCTTGGGGTTGCTCACCTTGAGGGTGGTCTTCTGAGGCTCGCGGTCCTTCAGGTTGTCGCTATAGAGGGTGGCTTGGTCGCCCTTGTTGAGCATGGGAAGATTGAGGGTCAGTTTGAGAGGAGCACCTGTAGCATTGTTGCCTGCAATGTACCATGTGTTGCCATGACGGCGAGCGAGCACGCAATACTTGCCTGGATAGCCGTCGATGAAGACTGTCTCATCCCATGTGGTGGGTACTTCGCGAAGGAAGTCCATGCTGATGGCAGGGGCAGGTGCGCCTTCCTCCGTAGGCTTCATGTTCTTGGTTTCCTCGGTAGGAAGGTTTTCGGGAGTGATGGCGAAGTACTGAACAGGGTTTTGGAAGAGCACGCATGTGGCCAGTTCATGGCAATCGGATGTCTTGCGAGTGACGCCACCCTTGTTGCCACGCTGGATGTGGCGGTTCATGAAACAGCCTCCAAATTCCATACATCCAATGGCATTGCGGATGAATGGATGGGTGGCGGCGTCTTTAGCCTCCTTGTCGGCCGCGCCCTGACCAAAATAGATGTTCTCAGAAGCAAGCACGGCTTCGCTGCCCACGTAGTTGGGATACATGCGTTCCCATCCTCGGGGAATGGTGCAACCGTGGAAGATGACCATGATATTGTTGTCGTCGGCATCAGAGAGAATCTGCTCGTAGTGACGCATGGTCTCTTGCTTGTCGCCTCCGAAGAAATCGACTTTGATGCCCTTCACTCCTATCTCCTTCATCCAGCGCATATATTGCTTGCGGAGGATAGGGTCGCTCATGATGTTGATAGGGCCTTGCTCGATGTCGTTCCACCAGCCACTTGAACTGTACCACAAGAATACGTCCACACCTTGGCTCTGTGCGTATTTCACCAGTTCAGTCATCTTGTCCTTGCCAATCTTGGTGTCCCACCAGTTGTCAATCAACACATATTTGAAGCCCATGTCCTTGGACAATTTGATATACTTCACTTGGTCTTCATAGTTGATGGAGTTGTCTTGCCACACAATCCAGCTCCATGTGCCTTTGCCATACTGATAGTTGTTGGCTGTCTCGTAGCGTGGGGTCACATAGTTCCACGGAATGGTTGTCTCCACAATGGGCTTCAGGCTTGAACCTACCGTGATGGTGCGCCAAGGGGTGGCTCCAGGGAGCGCAAAGGCAGGCTCTACTGTGCCATTGCCATTGTTCTCTTCTGCCATGGGGAACTCTATGGTGTAGAGACCGTTGCCTTGCATGTCTGACAGACGAGAGGCGCAATAGTAGGAATCAACGCCTGTCTCTGAAATCAGCACCCATCCATCCTGCTTCTCTCCTGCCGTTGCATTGACATGGAAGAGGGCAGGGAAGGTGTAGCCATGTCCGTAGCCGCTTCGCTTGTTCATAGGCTCGTCATAGCCATATCCTTCCTCATAACTGGGCTTTGTGCCCTTCCACCCGATCATGGCATCCGACTGAGGTGTGAGGAATGTAGTGGTTTGGCTTGGAAAGTCGAAGCCTGTCATTTCCTTCATGATGCGGATGGAGAACTTCTTCTCATTGCGGTTGGGGAAGTTGGGCAACACATAGCGGAAAGCCACATCGTTGTTGCTCACACGGAAATCTACGTCATACTTATGACCTCTGGCGTTCTTGAGTGTGACCACCAGCTGGTTGGCACTCACATGCACCTGGCTGAACTTGGAGCGCGAGAGTTCGTAGTCGAACTCCAGATATTTTTCGCTCTTGCTGTCGAAGGAAAGATTCTGTGAGAAGTCTCCATTGTCGGCCACAAATCCAAGAGGACTCTCGTCCAACATCTGACGTCCTTCGTACTTCACTTCATAGACAGGCTTGCCGTCTTTCACATCTACGTGGAGTGTCAGTTTCCCATCTGGACTGCTCACGCTTGCCACTTGAGCAGACAGACTTGCTGAGGTCAGCAATAGGGAAAGGAATAAAAGATTGGTCTTCATTTTCATGTTTTTGATGAATGGTTATTGCATGTTTTGTTGTATGTTATTTCTCTTCTTGTTTGGAGGTTTCTTGTTCGACCTCGTTGGAGGCAGGGACAGGAGCGTCGGCGAGTTTGTCTCTCCACATCTCCAATGCCTTCATGGTCAATTCCACGGCTTTCTCCATGCTGCATTCCAGAGTGCCGCCTGACGCATTCTTGTGGCCTCCTCCATTGTAGAACTGCGCACAGAACTCGTTGCAGGCAAGGTCATCTACAGAGCGTGTGGATACTCGGATGAGTGGGCGTTCGGTGTCCTCTCTCAGCAGGATGCTCAATTTGTGCCCTTTGATCTGTAGAGGCATGTTCACAATGCCTTCCATGTCTCCCTTGAGATAATGGAACTGGCTGAGTTCTTCTTTCTTTATGTAGATGAGTGATGCGTGCAGGTCGGGGAAGACTTGTAGTTTCTCATAGAGAACATAGCCTATCAGTTTCAGACGGTCGGCAGAATAGTTGTTCTGTATTTTTCGGTTGATGAGGTCTTTATCAATGCCTTTTTTCAACAGTTCACTGATGATGAGGAATATGTCAGGGTCATTACTGTTGTAGGAGAAGAAGCCTGTGTCTGTAGCCATGCCTGCATAGAGGTCTTCTGCTCCAGCCAAGGTCAGTTTGTCCATATCGCCTAAGGAATTGATGATACGGAATACCAACTCGCAGGTACTGCTTGCCTCGGGGTGGGAGATGATGTGGCGGAATTGCTGATGATTGGGATGCAGGTGGTGGTCTATGAGCAGTCGGTCGCACTTGGTACGCATTACAGCCACACCCAAATCATCTATGCGGCTTATCTCATTGAAGTCAAGACAGCAGATGAGGTCTGCCATCTTGAGTATGCTGTAAGAAAGGCTCTTCTGACGATCAAACATGATGATCTTATCTGCATCTTTCATCCAGTGCAGGAAATCTGGAAAGTAGTTGGGCACAATCACGGTCACATTTTTCCCCTTGCGCTTCAAGTATTCATACAATGCTAATGAAGAGCCAATGGCATCTCCGTCTGGTGATGTGTGAGTGACGATGACCACGTTCTTGCACTCATTCCATTTTTTTCTTGCAATGTCTAATTCTTGTGGTGTTATCTTTTGTTTAAGCATAAATAATCTTTGTATTGTAATAGTCGAGTTGAGAAGGAAGTGCGTTCGCTTTAGGAAGAATCTGCATGGGCTGTGTCCCCAAAGATGGGATGGAGCAATAAGACTCTAAAATGAATGCTCTTCCAGATAGAGTGATAGGGAGGCTTCCCTCCCCTTGTCTGTCTCTTATGATTTGTATTTTTCTTCCAGTCCGTCGTTGATCACATCATAAACCTCTTGCATGATGACCTTGGTCTGCTTGCCTTTGCGCTCTTCTGCTGTGATAGGCTTATGGATGGTGAGTGTCACTGTACCAAAATTGACAGATTTGTCATGACGGCTAAACACATCAAATGAACCATTGATGGTGAGAGGAACGATAGGAAGTCCGATTTCGTTGGCAAGCATAAAAGAGCCTCGCTTGAACTCGGCCATCTTTCCATTGCGAGTACGGCTGCCTTCTGGGAAAATGACCATTGACATGCCGCCTTGAAGTGTTTCGCGGGCTTGTTCCACTGCCTTCTGAATGCCAGAGATGCCCTCGCCAAGGTACACCATCTTGCATTTCACACAGGCATAACCCACAAATGGAATCTTCTTCAGATATTCTTTCATCATCCATTTGAAGTTGTGCCCGAGATAGCCATACACGAGGAAAATGTCAAAATAGCCCTGATGGTTGGCCAGGAAAACATAGCTCTCCTCCTTCTTGATGTTCTCTCGTCCTTCTACTTTCACTCGAAGCAGGTGAAGCCAAAAGGCACTCTTAGACCAAAACTTGGGCAGGTAATATGAAGTGGTGTTGGTATCACCCAAGAAACTGGCTATAATCACGGAGGTGGACACGAAGATTGTGATGACCACAAAGATGGGAAGGGCGATGCAGAAGCAATAGATCTTATAAAGGATGTTGAGAACAAACTTGATAACTTTCATGATAAAAATGATTTAATGATTGAGTGTCTATTTGGTGGGCAAGCCACGTCGAAGAGTTATGATATTGATTTCTGGCCATGCACCAAAACGGAAGGGGAACATTACTGCGCCAATGCCATCACTTATATTAAGTATCTGCTGACCCTCAATATAAGCCCCCGACCATTCGTTGTAAACGTGTGTGACGGGTGACCATCCAAAGAGTTTGAATTGCCCAGCATGCGTGTGCCCAGATAGGGTAAGTTGGATGTTGGTCTCGGGAATGATGCTGCGTCTCCAGTGGGTAGGGTCATGACTCATCAGTACAGTGAAGCAATCTGGGCTCAGTCCCTTCATTGTCTTCTTGAGGTCGCCAAGAGCAGGGAAGGGAGGACGACCGTCATTCTCCACTCCTGCAATGACTAAGGAATCACTTCCTCTGCGAATGATGCGATGCTCGTTGAGCAAGAGATTCCACCCATAACTGCGTATTCTTCTCTGAAGTTCCTTCACATCTTCCTCGCGTTTCTTCTCGTCTGGATATTTGATATACATGCTGTAGTCATGATTTCCCATAACAGCAAACACGCCATCAGGCGCATGAAGTTTGTTGAGATCACGCCTGAAGCCGTCTAATTCAGAACTCTGATGATTGACGAGATCGCCTGTGAACATGATGACGTCACAGTGTTGCTGGTTGATAAGATCCACAATCTTACGAGCATCCTGTTCATTGCCATCACGTAGAGTACCAATGTGCATGTCTGAAAACTGTGCAATACGATAGCCCTCAAATTCTTCTGGAAGATCAGGGAAAAAGAAGGTCTGTTGATGCACTACGTAGTAATGACGGCCGAAGAAATAACCAAAGCAGAGGAGTATGACAGAGAAGATTCCCAGTGTCATTCCTGTGATGCGGAAGAAGCGAACGAAGATACAATCGCCACTATCTTCTCTTTTCTTTGCTCCACGGGTAACCAACCAGTTGATAGTATGACCAATACTGTCCACCACCATGAATAAAGTCTTAGGAATACAGAAGCCTAAGAAAACAATCATATAGATGCTCACCCATGGCTGATGCTCTGGCTTCATGTCGTTGTGGCTCATGATGTATGCGGCTGCAATGGCAAGTAACAATGAAGGTACGAGCCATAGAAGTTTCAGCCAGCGTCGTTGTGTCCAATGACGTACATACATGAAGTAGATGTACGCATCGGGCAATACAAGCATGAGGACAATTAATATGAGTATTCTTAAGAGCATTGTACGTATTTCTTAATCTCTTCGAGTGTCATTTGACGTCGTTGAGCATAATCAGCCAATTGTTGGCCATTGATTTTTCCTACTGAGAAGTAGTGTGCTTGAGGAAGACTGATCATCAATCCACTCACGGAGGCATGTGGCTGCATCATGGCAGAAGAGGTGAGTGTTACTCCAATACTGTCTAAATGAATCAGATTGTCGATGACTCGGTTGAGCGAGATGTCGGGCAGGCAAGGATAACCTATGGCAGGTCGGATGCCTTGGAACTTCTCTTGATGCAGTTCTTCTATTGTCAGATGCTCGTTAGGAGCGTATCCCCAAGTGGATTTCCTCACCTCTTCATGCAGACGTTCTGCACCAGCCTCCGCCAGTCGGTCGGCAAGGGTCTGATACATCATCTGGTTGTATTCATCTTGATGGAAGTTTTGCTCTGTCTCCATCTGGGCGGAAGTGGCAAATACACCAATGCGGTCTTGCTTGAGAGAGGTCTTCGGACGAATGAAATCACTCAGGCACAAGCAGAAACCGTCTTTCCCTGGCACTTGCTGACGAAGCATGGGCAAGCGTATGGGATCTCCGTAGGGATGAGATAGCCCACATTCACAAGGAAAAACCTTCTCCACGAAAATATCATCTTCCTCACTATAGGCAGGCAGAATCTCTACCACAGCCTTCACTTTCAGATAAGGCTGAAGCCTTTGCAGAAACTTCTGGGCTTCTTCATATAGGTGCTTCCCCTCCTCAGATGATCCTGGCACGGACCAAGCATGAAAGAAATACACCCAATTGATGTATGGAGCTAAATCACTGATTCTGTAATCTTTGCGCATGTCTTGATACGTAGAGCCTCAGTTTCTCTCCTCTTTATAAGTTGAACCTCAGTTCTTTTCCTCTAATGCCATCCACCACGATGCCATCGCAATAGGCTGTGATACCATTCACGATGGTGCGACACACTCTCCACTTGAACACACGCTCATCCATAGGAGTCCATTCGCATTTGGTATAGTAGCGTCCCTCCTTCACTTGCCAGTTAGCATTAGGATCAACCAGCGTGAGGTCTGCATAGTAGCCAGGACGAATGTATCCTCTCTTTTCTATGCGGAAGAGTTCTGCAGGGTTATGTGACATGAGAGTAGGGATGCGTTCGATAGGCAGAACTCCCTGGTCGCTCATTTCAAGCATAGACACAAGAGAGAACTGAATCAGTGGCATGCCAGAAGCAGCCTTCAATGCACCGCCCTTCTTCTCATTTGCCAGATGGGGAGCATGGTCTGTCGCCACCACATCAATGAGACCATTAGTCAGTGCTGCTCTCAGTGCCGCTCTGTCCTCTGGCGTTTTGATGGAAGGATTGCACTTGATACAAGAGCCCAATGTATCATAATCCTCTGTGGTGAACATCAAGTGTGCAATGACTGCTTCAGCTGTGATCTTCTTCTCCTTAAGAGGCTTGTTCTCGAAGAGTGATAACTCTTTTGCAGTCGATACATGTGCAATGTGCAGACGTGCTCCAGTGTCCTTTGCCAACTCTACAGCCAGAGAAGAGGAAGCGAAACATGCGTCCACACTGCGAATGCGAGAATGATAGCGGACAGGAAAATCGTTCTGTCCTTTATATTTCTTTTTGAAGGCTCTGATGTTTGCCTCTATAATGCCAGTGTCTTCACAGTGCGCCATCAACAAAAGAGGAGAGGTGGCAAAGATGCGCCGAAGGGATTCGGCACGGTCCACAAGCATATTGCCTGTGCTACTTCCCATAAAGACTTTCACGCCAGCCACACGACTGGTGTCCAGCACCTTCAGTGTCTCCACATTCTCGTTGGTAGCACCAAAGTAGAAAGAGTAGTTTACACGGCTATGATTAGCTGCAATCTGGAATTTCTCCTCCAGTCGCTCAATCGTGGTAGTAGGTGGCTGAGTGTTGGGCATTTCCATGTAAGATGTCACGCCACCAGCAGCGGCTGTGCGGCTTTCACTGGCAATATCTGCTTTGTGTGTCATGCCAGGCTCTCGGAAATGCACATGGTCGTCAATCACACCAGGGAAGAGATACAACCCTGTGGCGTCTATTTCCAAATCGTAAGTCTGTGAAGAATCGTCAGAACCTTCCAGCACTTCCTGAATCATCTCGTCTTCAATCACCACAGAACCAGGAAACTTGCGTCCCTCGTTCACGATTGTTGCGTTTCTGATAATTGTCCTCATAGGTCTTGGGTAGTTCTCTTTCTGCTATTGACTATGGTTTTTTTGTTCTTCTTCACTTGTGGCTTCAGTCTGTTGGGCAGACTGGCCTGCAGGAGTGGGGTATTTCTTGAACCATCCATCCCATCTCAGTCTCATCACGCCAAAAAATGCTTCGCCAAAAATACCACTGTTCATCTTCGATACTCCTTCTGTGCGATTGACAAAGATGACTGGCACTTCCTTGATCTTAAATCCGCACTTGTAGGTGGTAAACTTCATTTCTATCTGGAAGGCATAACCCTTGAAACGGATAGAATCCAGATCAATTGTCTCAAGCACCCTGCGTTTGTAGCACTTGAAGCCAGCAGTGGTGTCATGCACCTTAAAGCCTGTGACAAAGCGGACATACTTTGATGCAAAATAACTCATCAGCACTCTGCCCATAGGCCAGTTTACCACATTCACTCCTGAAATGTAGCGACTGCCAATGGCAAGGTCATATCCCTCGTCGGCACATGCTGAATAAAGCCTTGGTAGATCGCTGGGTGCATGAGAGAAGTCAGCATCCATCTCAAAGATATATTCATACCCCTGCTTCAATCCCCACTTAAAGCCTGTGATGTAGGCTGTGCCCAATCCCAGTTTTCCAGTACGTTCCAAGATGAAAAGACGGTCAGAGAACTCCCTCTCCATCAGTCCTTTTACGATGGCTGCTGTGCCGTCGGGAGAACCATCATCAATCACGAGAATGTGAAAACATTTTTCCAATGCAAACACTGCACGAATAATCTTCTCAATGTTCTCCTTCTCGTTGTAGGTAGGTATGATAACAATACTGTCGCTTTCGTTCATTTGCCGATAGTGATTTATCTATGCTTTTTGTTGTTTTTTTATGTTGCAAAGTTAGCATAATCCCCTCGTTCTCCCAAATAAAAGCACTTATTTTTTGTTAAACCCTTCACTTTTTATCTTTTGCATGTCAAGGTGCGGTTAAACAATGTTAAATATGACGAATAGGACAGGATAGAGGACACTTAGATTGCACTTATGTTTTGGTTTTTTCCTAACTTTGTATTCGATAATGGTTCTTCTCTTGGGGAAAGAACTGTTTTGTGGTGTGGTGTGTTGCGTGAAAGATTATTTCCTTTCACTGATAATACTTACTACCTGGTAAATAAGTTGTAAAATAGAATATTTTAGAAATGAAAAATCAAAATGTGAAGCCTGCTGAAGGTAAACTCGGTATTATGGTCGTAGGACTTGGTGCCGTTTCCAGTACATTCATGACAGGTGTGTTGATGGCCCGCAAGGGGCTGGCAAAGCCTGTGGGTTCAATGACTCAGTATGACAAGATTCGTGTAGGAAAAGGTGCAGACAAGAAGTATCTCCACTATTCCGAAATTGTTCCAATGGCACAACTCAACGATATTGTGTTTGGCGCATGGGATGTTTATCCAGCCAATGCCTTCCAGAGTGCCATGTATGCTGAGGTGCTGAAGGAAAAAGATATACTTCCTGTGAAGGAAGAATTGCAGAAGATTGTGCCAATGAAGGCTGCTTTCGACAAGAATTTTGCCAAGCGTCTTGATGGCGACAATGTGAAGGACTGTGCCACTCGCTGGGAGATGGTAGAGGCTCTTCGTGAAGATATACGCAAGTTCAAGGCAGAGAACAACTGCTCCCGCATCGTGGTGGCTTGGTCGGCATCTACAGAAATCTATGTGGAGCCAAACATGGAGGTGCACGACACGCTTGCACATCTTGAGGCAGCCATGAAGGCAAACGACACTGTGAACATTGCTCCATCCATGTGCTATGCTTATGCGGCCTTGTCTGAAGGTGCTCCTTTCATCATGGGTGCGCCTAATACAACTGTTGATATTCCTGCTATGTGGGAAATGTCTGAGAAGTTGGGTTTGCCAATCGCAGGTAAGGACTTCAAGACTGGTCAGACGCTTGTCAAGTCAGGCTTTGCACCAATCATCGGCACTCGTTGCCTTGGTCTGGCAGGTTGGTTCTCAACCAATATTCTGGGCAATCGTGATGGTCTTGTGTTGGATGAGCCAGCCAATTTCCGCACCAAGGAGGTGTCAAAACTTTCCACTCTCGAAACCATCTTGAAGCCAGAGGACCAGCCTGATCTCTATGGTCATGGCAATGACACTGACGACCAGTATTATCACAAGGTGCGCATCAACTACTATCCTCCTCGCAATGACAACAAGGAGGGATGGGACAATATCGACATCTTCGGATGGATGGGCTACCCCATGCAGATAAAGATTAACTTCCTCTGTCGTGACTCCATCCTTGCTGCTCCATTGCTCCTCGACCTCTGTCTTCTCAGTGACCTTGCAGCACGTGCAGGCAGAAGTGGCATTCAACGCTTCCTCTCTTTCTTCCTCAAGGCTCCTATGCACGACTACACCAAGGGCGAGGAAGCGGTCAATCACCTCTTCCAGCAATACACCATGCTTAAGAATGCTATCCGAGAGATGGGTGGATATGAGGCTGACGAAGAAGTGGATTGATGGCTGACAACTTTATCAGCAGCAGCAATCTCTAATAACAAACCGCATGGCTCACAAGGCTGTGCGGTTTTCGTTTGAGATGAATGTGATGAACTTACGTTTGTGTGAAGTCCCTTCTGACGTAATCTTTATGAATTGTCACGTTCCGCCATTATCGTTAGGGAGAGTAGATAAAGGCAAGCATTTGGGAGAATGAAATGGCTGGCTTTCCCTGGCATTTGACATCTCGTGTGATTGAAGCATTCTTCATGTTTCAACGAACAATGCTTCAATGGGCAACGAGCAATGGTTCAAAAGCCAACGAACAATGGTTCGATGCCCCATGAACCATGTGTGCGTTTTGCTCTTAAAAACATGATGTTTTCGCTTCTCTATAAATGATTGTGTATAAAGAAGATATGAGGATTCTCAGAAGGTATTGGAAAGTCTTTCGCCATCTTGGAAGGCTTGCCCCACGACAAAACCTGCCAAAATCTCTTGCCCCTTCTTTTACGGTGAATGAATTCAAGTAAATATAGCCTGGATTTTGGCAATAAAATGAAAAGAAGGGGTGTGGCTGAAAAGAGATGCAGGTAATCAAGACCAACTTATTTCATCTTGCAAATGAGAGGAACTCATATTGTTCATGATTTTCAGAAGCGAAACATGTTGGGAGCGTCCATGTGAAAGCACCTCCAGATGCTTTGGCCTTATTCTTTGAAACAAACACCCGCATCCCATCATCCTTGCTCCTGCCGTCTATGATGCCTTGGTTGGGTCGTTATTGATGCCTTTCCACCATGCAGTCCAGCACCTTGAGTGCTTCGTCCATCGTTTTGATGTCTTTAATCAGCAGCGACTTTCTTTCTCCGTCTCTCAGGGTGCACATTCTTCCGTGACTGCCTACATACTTCAATACTTTCTCAAAAGCTCGGCTATGGAAATACTGTGGCTCAGTGGTGAAATAGAGAATCATGCGTTTCTGCTTGAGCACCACCTTCTCGATGCCCAAGCGTTGAGCATTCCATTTGATGGGCATCACCTTGAGCAGAGCCTCTCCCACGGCGGGGATAGGACCAAAGCGGTCGATGAGACGCTTCTTGTAGTCTTCCAGTTGTTGCGGTCTTGTGAATGAATCCATCTCTCGGTAGAGGCTCATTCGTTCACTGCTGTTAGGCACATATTCTTCGGGGAAGAAGGCTTGGATGTCACTTTCCACATTCGATTCTGCCACGAACTTCTCACCGCTCAACTTGCCTTCTTCGTCCTTGTCTTGGTCGGCGAATAGTGTGCTGAACTCGTGCTCTTTCAGTTCGGCAACTGCTTCATTCAGAATCTTTTGGTAGGTCTCATAGCCTAAGTCGGTGATGAAACCGCTCTGTTCTGCTCCCAGCATATTGCCCGCACCTCTGATGTCAAGGTCCTGCATGGCGATATGAATGCCACTGCCCAAGTCGCTGAAGTTCTCCACAGCCTGCAATCGTCTTCTGGTCACATCGTTGAGTGCCGCAAGAGGAGGAGCAATCAGATAGCAGAAAGCCTTCTTCGTGCCTCGTCCCACGCGACCTCTCATCTGGTGAATGTCTGATAGTCCATAGTTTTGAGCACTATTGATGATGATGGTGTTGGCGTTTGGCACGTCAATGCCACTCTCTATGATCGTGGTGGAAATCAGGACATCATAGTCATAGTTCATGAAGTCGAGGAGAATCTTCTCCAGTTCCTGGGGATTCATCTGCCCATGCCCCACACATACTCGTGCGTCAGGTACATACTTGTGAACCATTTCCTCCAGTTCGTGAAGGTTGCTGATTTTGTTGTTCACAATAAATACCTGCCCGTTTCGGCTCATCTCAAAGTTGATGGCTTCAGCGAATAGTTCTGGCGAGAAAGTGTGAATCTCTGTCTGGATGGGGTATCTGTTGGGTGGAGGAGTCTGAATGATGGAGAGGTCTCTTGCCCCTAAGAGTGAGAACTGCAATGTCCTCGGGATAGGGGTGGCTGTCAGAGTGAGTGTGTCCACATTCACCTTCATCGCCCTCAGTCTCTCTTTGGTCGAAACTCCAAACTTCTGTTCCTCGTCAATAATCAGCAATCCCAAATCCTTGAAATGCACTTGCTTCCCAATCAATTTATGTGTGCCGATGATAATGTCCACTTTGCCATCCTTGAGGTCGTCAAGTACGCCCTTCAACACTTTAGGCGAACGTGCTCTGGTTATATAATCAACCCTGACAGGGAAGTCTTTCAACCTTGAGGAGAAAGTCTGGAAATGCTGGTAGGCCAATACGGTGGTAGGCACCATCACTGCCACCTGCTTGCCGTCTGTGGCGGCCTTGAATGCGGCTCTGATTGCCACTTCTGTCTTGCCAAATCCCACATCTCCGCATACCAATCTATCCATCGGACGCTCCTTCTCCATGTCAGCCTTCACGTCTTGGGTAGCCTTCAGTTGGTCGGGTGTGTCTTCATAGACAAAACTTGCCTCCAGTTCATGTTGCATGTAGCCATCCTTGCTGTAGGAAAAACCCTTCTCCTTCAGGCGGGCCGCATACAGTTTGATGAGGTCGCGTGCAATGTCCTTCACTTTGGCTTTCACGCGTTCCTTCATGCGTTCCCATGCGCCTCCACCTATTCTGTTCAGTGTGGGGGGCTCGCCCTCTTTCCCCTTGTATTTGGAAATCTTGTGCAAGGCATGAATGGACACATAGACTGTATCGTCGTTCTTATAGATAATCTTGATCATCTCCTGCATCATATCGCCTTGAGGGACTCTGACAAGTCCTCCAAAACGTCCCACTCCATGATCGATATGCACCACATAGTCATCTACGTCAAACTGCTGTAACTCCTTCAGTGTGAGTGCTACCTTACCCTGCCTTGCCTTGTCGCTTTTCAGGTTGTATTTGTGAAAACGGTCAAACAACTGATGGTCTGTGAAGAAACAAACCTTCAGTGTGTTGTCGATGAATCCCTCATGAATGGCATTGTTGATAGGCTGGAAATGGATCACATCAACCTCTGTCTTCGCCATCTCTTCAAAGATGTCTTGCAGACGCTTGATTTGCTTCTCGCTATCTGAAAAGATGTATATTTTGTATCCATCATCCATGAGTTTGTGAAACTCTTTGTCCACGAGTTCAAAGTTCTTGTGGAACAAAGGTTGTGGTGAGGTGGAGAAATGCACAGCCTGATGGTCGTTCGATGTGTTTTTCTTCAGTTCCAGATGTCGGAACTTCACGATTTCCCTCTTGAAAGTATCCTCGTCAATGATGAAGTGGTCCACCAGTGACTCATCGTTGGTTTCTGCCTCCGATTGGGCTTGTGTGGAGAAGCCCTCCTTGTGAATCTGTGCAATCTTGTCGCACACATACAGCAGGCTCTGTGTCACCACAATGGTGTCTTGAGGAAGAAATTCCATGAAGGAAATATATTCTACATTAGCCTTCTCCATCTTTGGCACAATGGTCATGCCCTTCACCTTCTCCTCGCTTAATTGTGTGGTTACATCGAAGGTTCGGATACTATCCACCTCATCACCAAAGAAGTCAATACGATAGGGCTGGTATGAAGAGAAGGAATAGATGTCCACGATGCTGCCTCTGATGGCAAACTGGCCAGGCTCATACACGTAATCTGTCCGTTCAAAGCCTAAGTCGAAGATGCTTCTCTCCAATTCGTCGATGTCAAAGGTGTCGCCCAGCCTTATCTCCAGCGTGCTCTTGTCCAGTTCCTTCTTCGACACAACTCGTTCTGCCAACGCATCAGGATAGGTCACAATCATCTTTCCTCCTTCATCTTCCTCTGTGTCTTGCTTCTCCTCGTGAGGCAGAATCATGGAGAGTACCTTGGTTCTCAGAATCTCATTGCCTGCATCCTTTTGGTTGTACTTGATGGCTCTACGGTAGGATGAAGGGAAGAAAAGTACTCCTTCCTCACCTGTCATCTGTGTGAGGTCATGATACATGTAGCCTGCGTCATCCAAGTCATTCATCACCACCAGCATGTTGGGAGTTTTCCTCTGGCTTTTCTTAGATGAAAGCTGACCAAGGGCTGCCAACACCAAAGCGGCCGACGAACCGCATAGGCCGTCTGCCTTCACTTGCTTCTCTTTGCCATTCCTAATGCGTAAAGCAAGTTCCTTGACTTCATCAGATGAAGCCAAGGAATTGAAAATCTTACTTGTTTCCAAATAAATGAGATGGATGAATCGTTAAACAGTGCCCATCATGGAGGGTTCATACACTCTTGCAAACAACTGCAGGAAGAATAGTGTGTCTTTTGATGGACTCAGCAGTTCCTTGAACTGAGAAAGTTTGGATGTCGATTCGTCGGATGGAGTAGAATTGTTCATAGGCAACTTGTTTGTTCTTTTCTATATACCTTAGTCTTTATTCGGGGTTCTCTTATATTATATAAGATGTGTATCTTGTGAAGATGTTTCTTTTGTCAGAAACTTTTTTTGCTATTATTATTGCTTGTTTGTTATATATAACGAGCAAGAACTGAGAATATTATATCAATCTGAGTTTTTTATTTGAGCATGAGCCTAAAAAGTCCTATCTTTGCATCAAAATAGAATTGGAATGATAGATTCAAGCATATTGCAGGGAAAGAAGGCTGCCTATTTCACATTGGGATGCAAGTTGAATTTTGCTGAAACGAGCACGGTGGCGCAACAACTCTCTCGCCATGGTGTGACCAAAGTGCAGAAAGGTGAGGTGGCTGATGTGGTGGTGGTCAATACGTGCAGTGTGACGGAGGTTGCAGACCACAAGTGCAGACAGGCTATCCACCGATTGGTCAAGGCTAATCCTGGTGCTTTTGTGGTGGTCACGGGTTGCTATGCTCAACTCAAGCCGCAGGAGATTATCAATACTCCAGGAGTGGATCTCGTGTTGGGCAGTGATGAGAAGGCTAACATCATCCCTATGATTCTGGAGAAGATGACAGGTGCTCATACTGTGAGGACAGCCGACATTCTTTCGTTTGCTCCAAGTTGTTCAAGAGGTGACCGCACCCGCTACTTCCTCAAGGTGCAAGATGGTTGCAACTACTATTGCACCTATTGTACCATTCCAATGGCACGTGGGCGCAGTCGTAATGGTAGCATCCAATCGATGGTGGAACAGGCTCGGCAGGTAGCCCTGGATGGTGGAAAGGAAATCGTGATCACAGGTGTGAATATTGGTGATTTTGGTCAATCTACAGGTGAGGCCTTTTTTGATTTGGTCAAGGCACTGGATCAGGTGGAGGGCATAGAACGCTACCGCATCTCCAGCATAGAGCCTAATCTCCTCACTGATGAGATAATAGACTATTGTGCTCATTCTCGTGCCTTCATGCCACACTTTCACATTCCTCTTCAAAGTGGCTCGGACGAGGTGCTCAAGTTGATGCGCAGGAAATATGATACCAACCTTTTCCAGCATAAGGTCAATCGGATTCGTGAGGTGATGCCCGATGCCTTTGTGGGTGTGGATGTGATTGTGGGCACTCGTGGCGAGACAGAAGAACTCTTTGAGCAAGCCTACGAGTTCATGAATCAGGTGGATGTGTCACAATATCATGTGTTCTCCTATTCTGAGCGTGCAGGCACTAAGGCATTGGAGATTCCTCATGTGGTCACTCCTCAGGAGAAGCGCAGGCGCAGTCAGCGTGTGCTGGACCTTTCTGCTCAGAAGACACATGACTTCTATGCGCGCTTCATTGGGACAGAACGCCCGGTGTTGCTTGAGCATGCTCCTGCCCGTAAGGCAGTGATGAACGGATTTACAGATAATTATATTCGCGTGGAACTTCCCAACATGCCTAACCTTGACAACCGTATTGTGCAGGTGAGGTTGGGTGACTTCAACAAGGAAGGTGATGCGCTTTGTGGAGAAATCATCTCATGAAGAAATTGGCGATTGTCATATTGAACTGGAATGGGGCAGGCATGATGCGACAGTATCTGCCTACTGTAGTGGAAAACAGTGTGGGCGATGTGATTGTGGCAGACAATGCCTCTACCGATGGGTCTGTGCGCATGCTGCTTAGGGAGTTTCCAGAGGTGCCTTGTGTGGTGCTCGAAGAGAACTTCGGTTTTGCGGAAGGGTATAATCGGGCATTGGAACAACTGTCTGATTATGAATATTACCTCTTGCTCAATTCGGATGTGGAGATTCGGCAGAAGGATTGGGATGTTCCTCTCATCCAATATATGGATGCTCATGCTGAGTGTGCCGCTTGTCAGCCCAAGTTGATGTCGCTTCGTTCACCAGAGATGTTTGAATATGCAGGAGCGGCAGGAGGTTATCTGGACAAGTATGGCTACCCTTTCTGCCGTGGTCGTGTGATGGGAACTGTAGAGAAGGATGAGGGGCAATACGATACTGTTGTGCCACTTCTGTGGGGAACAGGTGCTGCATTGATGCTACGTGCTTCCGACTGGCGTGAGAGTGGTGGCTTGGATGCTCGCTTCTTTGCCCATATGGAGGAGATAGATCTCTGTTGGCGACTTCGTACTATGGGTAAGAGCATCGTTTGTGTTCCAGAGAGTCGTGCTTATCACTTGGGTGGTGCTACTCTTCATCAAGGCAATCCACGCAAGACATTCCTCAACTTTCGCAACAATCTTTTAATGCTTTATAAGAATCTGCCAGATTGTGAACTGTCTTCAGTGATGCATGTGCGTCGCTTCTTTGATTATCTTGCTGCTTTTCAGTTTCTCTTGAAAGGCGATTCCAAAAACTGTGTGGCTGTCTTCAAGGCCAGAAGAGCCTTTTACCGTCTCAAATCGGATTTTGATAAAGATCGTCGGCATATTCAGCAGTTGCGAAAGAATATTCGTGTCAAAGAGCGAACTGAGTTTTCTCTTCTTTGGCAGTATTATTGTAAAGGAAGGAAGACTTTCTCGGCATTGATGAAATAAGCGGCGAGGTGCGGAACTCTCTGAGAGGACATTTTGATGCGCATCCTTTAGAAGGCCTTTCCGATAATTCCAAATCAGTCATTGGAGCATTGTTTCCTGCCTCATGTCCTTTGTTTAGCCCTCCCCGTAATTTTACTTCTCTCCCGTCACCCTTCGATAAGAGTTCGATAGCCCTTCGATAGCGTCCGTAAGGAAATGTGTCTAAATTCATCGTCATATTTGTGTGTTTTTTTGATTGGCGATGACAACTTAGCAAAGCTATCTCGCCGAAGAAAATAGCGAACGTCGAACGTAGTGAGGTGCGCGTCTCTGATTTTCTGAGTGCAAAGTTACGGACAATTTCTGTCATCATCACCAAAAGAAAAAAACTTGTCGGTCACTTTTTTCTGTCTGTCTTGTACAGAAATGGTTGTCGCACTACTTGTCTCAATTGTCTCAATCTCACCTCATCTGATACGCACACCCACTGTCATGTCCAATTCAGACTTTTAAAAGAGAATATAATATATTTATATATTATATTCTCTTTTAAACCTTGATTTTTACTTTTTTTCTCCATGTGCCATGTGTGTCTCTGGGGAATTGTGATTGAGACAATTGAGACAATTTGTCTAATAAAAGAAGAAGTAACAAGACGGTTGGATGGAAAAACATCGTTCAGTCTTGTTACTTCTTCGTTGCTTTTAATGTGTTTGTTACTTTTGCCAAGGCAGACTACTCTTTGTCTTCTGTGGCATTTACTTTTACGACCACCTTTCTTGTTGCCGTCTTGTTACCGTTCTTCCTTGGCCTGCCTACAGGAACGTAAGTGGTGTAGCTGTGTTGGTTTACGCGGAGATACTTGTCAGCAAGCTTCAAGAGTTCTTTGAATCGTGAGATCCTATTCTTCTTGAGAGTGTTTTGGGCAAGTTTCTTCTTTTGGTACTTAAACCAATTGAGCATCGGTAGGTCTTCTGTGCGGTGCTTTGACGGACGACGTTTGTTGGTCTTCATGAATTCGAAGATTTGGTCGTAATTTTTGTTCCAAAGTTCATCTTGTGTCATAAGATGTAGATTAGGTCTGTCCTTATCGGGCAGTTTTGATTAATAAGTTTGTTGATAAATGATCCCAGTCGGTTGCAAAATTAAATAATTAAAGTCTAAAATACAAGGGATATGGAATGATTTTCAGTCTTGTGGGTGAAAATTATAATTATTTAACCGTTAAAGTAAGAATTAGTGAGCCTTTTTTACTCTTGAAGTGTAGAAAAATGTAAAAAAGAGGATGCACATGTATAGAATTGTGGTAAGGAGTATCCCTGGTTTCCATTCCAAGGTGGACATACTTGAGGAGGAAATGAAATGCACAATTTCATTCATCAGGTTGGCAGCCCACTCCACCAACAGGAGGATGATTCCATTTCCCCATATCCACCCCAGACTGAGCCACCACAACATGCTTCCCCACATGATGATATACACGAAAGGGATGATGGCAAGATTACTTACCACGGACCATATCGGTGCCTTGCCGAAGTGGTAGGCTACCAGTGGAGTGGTGAACAGCGTGCATGCGAGTGAGATGAAGATGATGTTCCACAGCATTCGTATCACCGTATTACTGCTTGGACAAGATTCAAGAATGCTTTTGCTCCATAGGCTGATGCCTGATACCGATAGGAAAGAGAGTTGGAAGCCTATGTCAAAGAGATAAAAAGGATTGATACACAGCATGGTGAAGAAAGTGAGGGCGCAGGAATCTAACGACATGAATGTTCCAGAGCCTGTTTGACAAAGCATGAGGATGCTAAACATGGTGGTGGCTCTCACGAGCGAAGGAGAGAGACCTGTGATGGCGGTATAGCCCCATAATGTGAAAATCAGGAGGAGGTTTACTCCCCATTTCCATTTGCGGGGAAGGATGGATGAGAAGAAGAACACTTGCATCAGCATGACAATCACTCCTACATGGAAGCCCGAAAGTGCTAACACATGACTCACTCCTGCCTCTGTAAAGGCTTTACGTGTGTGTTGAGCGAGGATCGTCTTTCTGCCAATGGTCATTGCTTCCACAATGCTTCCCGCTTCTCCCTTTATGCCTCGCTCGTCATAGATTTGGTGCATTCTTTCTTGAAGTTCTTTGGCAACAGAGAGAGGGTTGAAAGATAGGTTTGAAGGTTTCCAATCCCAGTGCTGGGCATTGCAATAGGCCGTGGCGGTCACATCATGATGAAATAGATAGTCGTAGTAGGGAGCAAAAGTATTGTCCTCACAGGTGTTGGTGGCAGTAAGATACTTGATTTGAGCAAGGATTGTGTCCCCTATGTGTAGAGAGGCAAACTGTACGCTATCAGTTTGTGGAGAAGTGCTTCGGCTCTTCCCTATATATAATAATATATGTGAACCATTTTCTTGACGAAGGTTGAGAGCCCACGAATGTGCTTTCTCAACAGGTCGCTCGGTCAGTGTGCCTTGACAGAAGGAAGAGTCCACAGGTATGCCTTGTGAGATGCGCTCGTGTTTGCTGGTGAAGAGTGTCATGCCTAAGAGGAAAGCCAGCGCTGTAGCCCACATGCCAAAGACCTTCTTGGATTGTGGTTGCTTGGACTTGACATGTAAAAGGGTGGGGGCGAGTGCCAGACAACACAACACAAATAGGACGGATAGATTCAGTGAGTCCATCAAGCAATTCGCCCCAACCATTCCCAATGTGAAGGGAAGGACGAGGCGAATGAGCGGATGGCTGAAGCAATCCATATAAAGATTGATTGGAGGTGTTGCTTAGAGTGCTTTGAGTTGCATGATGTTGGCTATAGGGTCTTGTGCTCCAAAAATATAGCTTCCAGCCACCAGCACGTCCACTCCTGCTTCCACCAGTTGCTTGCCTGTCTTTTCATTCACACCTCCGTCCACTTCGATCAGTGCATGGCTGCTGGTCTCCTTGATAAGTGCTTTTAGTTTCTTCACTTTCTCAATAGAATGTTCGATGAATTTTTGTCCTCCAAAGCCAGGATTCACAGTCATGAGCAATACCATGTCCACATCCTGAATGATGTCTTCAAGCACATTGACAGGTGTGTGAGGATTGAGAGTCACTCCAGCCTTCATGCCTGCATGATGAATCTGTTGGATGGTGCGATGTAGATGTGGACATGCTTCATAGTGCACATTCATCATGTATGCACCCAAAGCCTTCACCTGTTCAGTAAACTTGCCTGGGTCTGCAATCATCAGATGCACGTCAAGCGGCTTCTTGCAGATTTTAGCCACAGCCTCCATGACAGGAAAACCAAAACTGATGTTGGGTACAAACACACCGTCCATCACATCAAGATGAAGCCAATCAGCCTTGCTTTGATTGATCATGTCAATATCCCTTGCCAGATTGGCAAAGTCGGCGGCCAATAGAGATGGTGATACTTTAGTCATATTATTGCAAAGTAAAACTGGTCTGTCCAATCATTTGATTGTCGCAGAAGACAAAGACTTTGTATTGTCCAGCCTCGATGTATTCCTCAATGTTGCTGTACATGGTCACTTTCTGTTCCTCGCCAGTATAGTCTAAATATTTCTTTTCTGAATAGTCAAGTTGTGTGTTCTCGTAAGAAAAAGCCCCCTTCTTGCCCATCACGGAATTGTCGGGCTTGAGAATACGCACATAGATGGTGCGTTGTCCATTCGTGGCTGTCACATTCTTCACGATGGTGAAGCCGAAAGATATTTTCTTCACGTCCTTTGCCTTGTTGGCATCCTTGCTCTTCTTGTTCTTGGGCGATACCCAGAAGCCTGTGGCATCCAACTGAGCAGCAATGTCCACCTTGTCTTTCAGTACGTTGCGCTCGCTGGAGAGGTTGCTGATTTGAGTGTTTGCCACAGAAATCTGTTCCTTGTATTGTGTGTTCTCCTCGTTGAGATGCTGATTCAGTCGATTGAGTGAATCCACCTGCATGATGTAGCTTCTCAGCACAGCCCTCAGCGATGTGATTTCCTCCTTCAGTCTTTTAATTTCGGCAGCATCCGTAGATTTTGTGCGTTCCAATTCCTCCAATAACTGCTGAGTGTGGCGACGCTCTTTTTCAATCTGGGCGATGAGGCTATCATTGTTCAGTCGGCTTTGTAGCATCTCATACTGTGCCTCAAACTCCCTATACTGTGTCTCCATCTCCTTCTTGTCAATCTCAGCCAACTCTTTCAGCTCCTCATTCTCCTGAGCCAAGGGTTTTGCATAGAGATAGTGGTAGCATGCCACAGCAATGACAATAGCCGCCAGAGCCGCTGCAATGCCAATCACCATGAGTTTGGTTGTGCCTTTCTTCTGTTCTTGTTCTTGTATATGTTGATTTTCTTCCATGTCTTGTTTCTATTCTTTTGCAAAGTTACGATTAAGTGATAACAAAACAAAAAGAATAAGCATTTTTTAGCATTTTGATTGCAGAACGTGAGAAGACCCTTCACCACCTCTCTGCCTCCGCCTTTGTTCCATTCTTTTCTTTTATAAATGTATAAGAGGCACGCATATCCTGTGGATATGTGGACAGACACCTTTACCCCTCACGGAAGAAGTCAAGCATGTCGAAAATCTCTTCCTTAGTGGCGGTCTGATTGATGCGGATGTCGCCAATGCCCCCAAGCAGAGTGAAGTTGATAGTGTCGGCAGTGTTCTTCTTGTCGTGGGTCATGTAAGAGTAGAGTTCCTCGTAATCCTTGCAGGTGATGGGAAGTAATCCGTAGTGCTCTTTAATGAAATGCACCGCTTGGCGCATCTTTTCGGTAGGGAAACCAGTCTTGGTGCAAGAGAGATAGAGTTCGCAGATAAGTCCCCATGCCACAGCGTATCCGTGAAGTACTGGGTGGATGCCACGTGTGTTTTGTGGGTCGTTCTCATATTTCAGGCAGAAACTTTCCAGAGCATGCCCTGCTGTGTGACCCAGGTTGAGTGCCTTTCTGATGCCATGCTCAAGTGGATCTTCCTCCACAATGCGTTCTTTGATGGCTACAGAAGTGCCCACCATTTCGCCCAAAAGACGGTAATCCACATTGTTGAGGTCAAAATTGAGGAGTTGAGCAAAGTTCTCGTTGTTGGAAATCAATCCATGCTTGAGCATTTCCGCATAGCCTGAACAGAGGTTCTCATGGTTGAGCGTGTGCAGAAAGGCAGTGTCGATAATCACAGTTTCGGGTGCATTAAACACACCAATCTCGTTCTTCAGTCTATTGAAATTGATGCCAGTCTTTCCCCCCACGCTTGCATCTACCATCGAGAGCAGAGTGGTTGGGATATTGATGTAGGTGATACCTCTCTTGAAGGTGCTGGCGGCAAATCCTCCCAAGTCAGTGACCATGCCACCGCCCAGATTGATCATGAGTGAATGACGAGTGCCTCCTCCGTTGCTCAACGCTGTCCACACACTGGCAAGCGTATCGAGCGTCTTGTGAGTGTCGGTGGCAGCAATGGTGATGGAGATGGCTTCCTTCATGCAAGGAATGTCTTGGATGAGTGGAAAGCAGAGTTGATGAGTGGTCTCGTCGGTCAGGAGAAAGAGTTTGTCATGCTTCACTTCCTCTATAGCCTGCAAGAGCGTTTGTGTGATATGGGTTGAGATAACAACTTTATTTGCCATAATCAATGAAAATTTTTGCAAAGATAAGATATTTTCTTTAATTTTGCATCATCAATAAATAGGAATAGTTATGATCAATGTGATTGATACCGAAATAGAAGGTGTGAAAATAATAGAGCCTAAGATTTTTGGTGATGCCAGAGGCTACTTTTTTGAGTCCTTCTCTCAGCGTGAGTTTGAGGAGAAAGTGTGTAAGACCACTTTTGTGCAGGACAATGAAAGTAGGTCTGTGGCTGGTGTGGTGAGAGGTTTGCATTTTCAGAAGCCTCCCTTCACTCAGTCAAAATTGGTGAGAGTGGTGAAAGGCTCTGTGCTGGATGTGGCTGTGGATATTCGCAAGGGGAGTCCTACTTTTGGCAAGCATGTGGCAGTTGTGCTTTCTGCCGAGAATCATCGTCAGTTCTTTGTGCCGCGTGGCTTTGCTCATGGCTTTGCCGTGTTGAGCGAAGAAGCGGTGTTCCAGTATAAGTGCGACAACTACTATGCTCCACAGAGCGAAGGTGCTATTGCTTGGGATGATCCGGACCTTGGTATTGACTGGATGGTGCCTACTGCAAACCGCATCCTCTCTGAGAAGGATGCGCATCACCCGCAGTTGAAAGACGCAGAGCAGGTGTTTGACATTAACACGCCACTGTACGAGTAAGAGGAGACCCCCTCTCCCTGCTTTCAGACGCCATCGTGCTTGAATGAACAAAGCCACTGACTCCATTTGGAATCAGTGGCTTTGTTGTTGCCTTGTGGCTTTTGTTGTGTGCCTTGCTGTTTTTTGTTCCCTTCAAGGGAAGAGGAATCCTCCTGCTTGTTTCACTCTTCAATGATGCTTTCTCTTCTTGCCTTCTTGCTCATGGCAGAGTTCAAGGCCATTCTCCATGCTCCTCGCCCTCCCAGCATCGTGTAGATGCGCAGGAAGTTGGCAATGCATTTCTGCCTGAAAGTGGGATGGAAATTGTTCTTTCTGAAGAAAGTGAGTGCCTTTGCCGCCATCTTGTAAGTGCCACATTTGCCTGTTATCTTCTCTCTTTGCATGTGTCCGAGCAGGATGCTGATGTGGAGATAGAGTGGATACATGAGCAGGTCAATATGTGGATACAGACAGCCCAGATGCTGTGCGTGATAGCGAGAGAGTGGCTGAAGGATGGAGGAGTGGAGGTCATTGACCACAACAGTGAGCGAACGAATCAGTTCCTTGTAGTGTTGAGAGAAACTTCCACCCCAAAGACCGTTTCTGCTCACATGGATTTCATGGAAGGCACGCTCGTTCAACCAAAGGATGTTGGGCTGGTGAAGGAGTGCTCGCAAGCCGAGTTCCCAGTCTTCCCAGATGTGGCAGGCTGGATTCCATGCACCGATGTCCTTGAGGAAATCAGTGCGGAAGAGCATGTTCTGACAGCCCAGCACATTGCCAATCATCTGCACACGAGGGTCGTTGGACGGGATATAGTTGCGCAGGAAACGTTTGTTGTCCACCACGCGCTTGGTGGGAAACACCACCATGTCATAGTCCTTTGCCTCCATCTGATTGAAGGTGGAGATGAAGTTGTAGTCAAACACACCATCGCAATCAAAGAAGTAAACCCATTCAGTCTTGCACGATTTGAGTCCTTTGTTGCGTGCTGCAGAAGCCCCGGGGAAGGTCTCGCGCAGGAGAGTGGCGTTAGGTCTGTCCTTGATGTACTGCTCGCAAAACTGGTAGGAACCATCCGTGCTTTCATTGTCCACGATGATTACTTCTTTAGGCATCATGCCCAACTTGAAGATAGAATCGAGGGTCTTGCCTATATGGTCACGTCTGTCTTTGACCGGAATGATTACAGTGATGTCCATCTTTTTATGTTCTGAATTTGATATATGCATTCGTGGAAGTAAAAGTAATATGTGCAAAGGTAATAAATTAAATTAGTAATTGTTTCTTTTTCAAGAAAAAATAATTGTACCTTTGCAAAAAAGTTCATAATTGATGAGAATACTTCTATTAGGTGAATATTCTAATGTGCATGCGACCTTGGCAGAGGGTTTCAGAGTTTTGGGACACGAGTGCGTGGTGGCGAGTGATGGTGATAGTTGGAAAGATTACCCGCGTGACATAGATTTGAGAAGAGGAGAGGGCAAGCGTGAGAAGATGCGTTTCCTTATGAAATGTGTGAAGTCTGTGCCTTCCTTCAAGGGGTTTGATGTGGTGCAGCTCATCAATCCGATGTTTCTCGAACTGAAGGCACAGCGACTCGTTCCCCTCTATCACCACTTGCGCAAGCACAATGGCAAGATGGTGATGGGTTCGTTTGGGATGGATTACTTCTGGGCACATGTGAACACCCATCTGCGTCCACTCCGATACAGTGACTTTAATTTTGGTGAGACTATACGCATGGATCAAGAGGCGGAGATGTATAGGAAGGAGTGGATGGACTCACCCAAGGAAGCACTCAACCGCATGATTGCGGACGACTGCGACGGCATTGTGGCGGGACTCTATGAATATTGGGCCACCTATCAGGCTCCTCGCATGCCCGAGGGTAAAAGGGGGGTAGAGAATGAGAGCAAGGGGCTCTTTGAGGACAAATTGACCTTCATCCCCTTTCCCGTCAAGATGCCCGAAGGAGTGCCTACGGTCTTTGAGCAGCCCAAGAGGGTGAAAATCTTTGTGGGAATCAGCAAGGGAAGAAGTGTTTATAAAGGTACGGACATCATGCTGAGGGCTGCTCAGAAGGTGCAGGAGAAATATCCCGAACGCCTGGAGATAGAGGTTGCCAGTGGTGTGCCCTTTGCCAAATATCAGGATATGATGAACAGTTCGGACGCTATTCTCGACCAACTTTATAGTTACACTCCAGCCATGAACTCCCTTCTGGCCATGTCGAAAGGAATCATCAATATTGGTGGTGGTGAGCCTGAAAACTACGAGATATTGGGGGAGAAGGAACTGCGACCCATCATCAATGTGCAGCCCACGCTGGAGAGTTGTTATGAGGAGATAGAGAAACTGGTGTTGCATCCCGAAGGCATCCCGAAACTGAAGCGGGAGAGTGTGGAGTATGTGAAAAAGCACCACGACTATGTGAAGGTGGCACAACAATATTTGGATTTTTACGAGAAACTGTAAGTTTTCTCCTTCATAAAAGTTTTGACATGGCAGAATCATTTTCCAAGATTGAAGGAACGAAAGAAGACAAATACCAGCACCTGCTGTCTCAGGTCAAGGCAGTGGTTGAGGGTGAGTGTGATATGATAGCCAACATGGCGAATGTGGCAAGCATGTTGCATGAGACTTTTGGCTTTTGGTGGACGGGCTTCTATCGTGTCTTGCCGGTCTCTTCCGCAGAAAAAGGTGAGCAGACCTTGGTTTTAGGGCCTTTTCAAGGTCCTTTGGCTTGCACACGCATCAAGAAAGGAAAGGGTGTGTGTGGCTCTGCTTGGTTGCGTGAAGAAACTGTCATCGTGCCTGATGTGGATATGTTTCCCGGTCATATTGCTTGTTCCAGTCTCAGCAGGAGCGAGATTGTGGTGCCTGTCAAGAAGGATGGTCAAGTCATTGCAGTGCTGGATATAGACAGTAAGGAACTTGCCACTTTTGATGAGACGGATAAGGAGTATCTTGAAGCCATCTCAAGGTTGCTTTAGTATGAGTTCTTCAGATATGGGAATCATACGGTTGGTGCGTCGATGATGTGTGCATCTTTTTTTGACCCAGCCTTTTTCCTTCCGTTCCCTCTTCAAAATTCACCGAAAATATAATGGAGATTCACCTTCAGTGGAGGACTGATGTGGTGAATCTGGCAGAGACTGTTGCAGGGTGATTCCTGCTGGTGAGCAAATGATGATGGGCGAGGTGGCAGAGTTCTTTGTATCCTTTTGAAATACAGTGAAATGGTGTTCCTGAAAAAGAGTGTCCTTGTGAGGCTGAAATGAAGTATACGTGCGTTGGTCATCGCACCATTGTTCGTTGGAGCATGAAGAATGCTTCGATTCTCTGATGTGCCAAATAGCAGGGAAAAGCCTTCTGCTTTCTGTCCTTACCGCATCCGTTTATCTACCATCCCCAATATAGAATTTCCGTAGAAGAGAAATGAAATTGCCATGTATGCCACACCTCCGTTCGGGAAAAGCATCGCCTTTCAATGAATGTCGTTTGCCTTGAAGGTGCTGTTTTCAAGATGCTTTCTTGTTCTGAACTCGTGTGGTGAATAGACCGGCACAGTAGATTTCCGACATGAAAACTATTTCTTTGAAACGCCAACTCGTGCCATCATCTCTGACAGCACGAGGGATGTGAACAGTGTGTTCAACTAATCTTATTTATTTGCAAAGCTTGTTGCGGAGTTGTGCATTGGCTGATTATTGTAGTCTGAAGGTGATAGGAACTGTGTAGCGCATTCTTACTTTCTGACCGTTTTGCTCGGCTGGTTTCCATTTGCCACTGGTGAGATAGATCACCCTGATGCTCTCTTCTTCCATCTGTTTGGCAATGGCTTCTGCTTCTGCTTGGGTGAGAATAGGCTTTCCTGCTTCCTTGTTTTCTTTTGTCATGACCGTCACTTCTGAGTATTCTTCAGGGGTGATGTATGGTTTGATGTCTATTCCACGGATGGAGTGAGCATCGCTCACACTGCCGTCTTTGTTGATGATGAACTGAATGAAAACTCGCCCTTGCATGCCTTGTTCTGCTGCTTTGACTGGATACTTGAGGTTCTGCGCAAAGAGTTGCATGAGAGCACCTGCTCCTCCTTCGTATTCTGCAATCTTTTCCGCAACATCAAAAACGGCGTATTCATCGGTATTGGGAAGGAGTGCGCTTGCTTCTTCATCGGCTGATTGCCAAACGATCAGAATGGGTTCGTTGGTTGCATCGCTCTTGATTTCATACATGACATTCTTCCATGTCTTCCATTCTTGATAGTTCTTGAGTTCTTCTTCTTTGGCTTGATGTCCTTTGATGATCACATGTTGGTGGTCAAAGACAAATCTTTTCATGTTTTCTGGAGGTGTGCCTTCATGTGTAAATCCTGTGATTCTGCCATACTGGTCTGTTACGGGGTGGATGGTGAAAGGCTCATCTATCTGCTTCACATTGCTGGTCTCATTCTTGGGTTCTGATGTGGAAATAGTGCTTTTGACCATGTTGGAAGTTTTGTTTGCATTCACGGTCTGTGCGTCAAGATGGCTGACCATCTTCTCCACAGAGTTGTTGGGTGTGGCAAAAGCGTTGAGCGTCAATGCCACTACTGGGATGGCGCAGAGTGCTTTGAGCATGAGCCATCGGTTGGAGGGTTTTTGATACATCATGATAATACGTTTTTTGAGTGAGCCGTGATTGAGATTGTTGGCAAAAGGCTGCAGTCGATTCCCTACTACCTTGATCACGAGAAGTTGTTGGTATGATTTGGCATCAATGCCTTTATGAATGACGGCTTGGTCTGCCTCATATTCGTGCACAGACTTGAGGTCTTGGCTGAGAAACCAGATGAACGGGTTGAACCACTGGAGTGTCTTTACTGCTTCGAGCAGGAGGAGGTCGTATGTGTGCCCCTGTCGGATGTGCTCCTGCTCGTGGGTGAGGATATACTGACGGTTGTTCTCATAGTCCTTCACGCTCATCACAATGTGGCGGAAGATGCTGAAGGGGGAGACTTCGCCTTTCTGGAGAATCACTGTATTGCCCTGGCTGTCGGTGTGGCGCAGTCCTCCTCTCAGGTATCTTGTGAGCGAGATGACCTGAATGAGGGTGATGATGAGCATCACACCAACGCCTGCCCAATAGATATATGTGACTATGGTTATCCATGTGAGGGGCTCAGCAACAGTTTCCTTTGCCTCTGCTTGCTGCTGGAACTCCTTGGGTGCAGTGGCTGTCACAATGATTTCCTGTAGTTCGAACACCTCTTGATGCAGACGAGTGGGATGTTCTACTGTGAAGTGGAATAGAGGTATGATGAGGGAAGACAGCATGATGGATACCAACATGATTCGATTGAACCTGTGGAATGTCTCTTTGCTCAGAAAGAAAAAGAAACAACTGTAGAGGAGTGCCAGTGCAATGGCTGCCTTGAGAATGTATAACATCATGATTCAGGTTTTTGTAAGATTGTTGGAGAAGGGATAAAAGCGATGGGGTAGCCTTATTTCTCTTTGATGAGTGTCAGAATCTCAGCCAAGTCTTCGTCCGACACTTCCTCTTGTTTGGCGAAATAGGAGAGCATGGATCGGAATGACCCTGCAAAGAAGGTGCTCTTCACTTCTTTCATCACTCGGTTGGTGTATTCCTCTCTGCTGATGAGTGGGTAGAACACGAAGGTCTTGCCACCTCCTTCTTGCTTGCACGACTGGATGAAGCCTTTGTTGGTGAGAATCTTCAGGAAGGTTGCAATGGTGGAGTAGGCTGGTTTGGGCTCTGGATAGCAACTGATGATTTCATGAGTGGTCATCCCTGCAGGCTCATCAACAGTCTTCTTGTCGCTGGCATTTGTCCAGAGAATGTCCATGATTTCCATCTCAGCCTTTGTGAGTTGTCTTTCTTCTTCTTTTCGTTTCATATTTAATTCTTTAGATTTTCTGTTGCAAATATAATCTAAAGTTTTAGATATAATCGAATGAAAAGTGAAGAAAATGAATGCTTGACAAATCTTTTAACAGTTTTTGTTAGATATTCAACCTGAATTATTAGATATTAAGAAAGGGAGCGACTGTATTGTCACTCCCTTGATGATGTTGTATGAAATGGAGATACTTGTTAGAACTGCTCCAGGATGCGGATGCGCTCTTGGGTGTTTGGATGACTGCTGAACATGGAGGTCAGCGAATCTAAGAAGCCTTGTTTGAGTTTTTGGGGATGGATGATGAAGAGTTGCGCCACATCTTCACGATTGACATGACCAAGTCCAGGGTTGGCAGATATCTTGCGGAGCGCAGAGGCCAAGGCACGAGGATTGCGGGTCAGTTCTGCTCCTCCTGCATCAGCCATGAACTCACGTTTGCGAGAAATGGCAAAGCGAGTGAGCAGGGTAAGGAAGTAGGCAATGGCAGCACAGACTATGGCCACAATGACCACCACGATGATGCCTGCTCCTCCATTGTTCTTTCCAGATCGGCGAGAACCTCCGCCTCCCCAAAGGAAGTATCGAAGCACGCCACGCGTGAGCAAGGTGAGCACGGTGGAAAGGATACCTACAAACACGATGCTGACAATGAGCACTCGGGTGTCACGATTGCGGATGTGGGTGAGTTCATGTGCTACCACACCTGCGAGTTCCTCATCGTCGAGCAGGTTAATGATGCCTGTTGTGAGGGTGACGGTGTAGGTCTTCTGGTTGATGCCTGAAGCAAAGGCATTGAGTTGTGGATCATTCACAATGTTGATCTTTGGCATAGGCATGCCACAACTCATGCAAAGATTCTCCACAATATTATATATACGTGGATTTTCCCTGCGTTCAAGGGGCTTTGCTCCTGTGGCATGCTGAATCATCTGTGCGTTGAACAGGTAGGCTATGCCCAGCCAAATGGCGACAATGGCAATGGCCCAAGGTGCCAGACTGACCCAAGCCTCATTGACAAAATCCCAGTTGAAGTAGGAGTATTGCTCGTTGCTATAGTAGTCGTAGGCGGTTTGATAGCCGAAGATACAACAGAACACCCACAACATGCCCAAGATGATGCATGGGAACATGAGGAGCAGGACGATGCTGTTCCAGTTGTTTTTGGCAATCTGTGTCTGTATGCCGACGTATTGCATTCCTTGTCTTTGGTCTTTAGTCTTTAGAACTTTGTGTGCTTAAAACTTGATTTCAGGTGCTTTCTCTACAGCTGCACGCTCTGAAGCCTCAATCTCGTACATGGACTCTTTGTGGAAACCGAACATGCCAGCAAGGATATTGCCGGGGAAGGTCTGTACGGCATTGTTGAGCTCGCGAGTGGCAGAGTTGAAGAAGCGACGCACGGCTGCAAGCTTGTTTTCAATGTCGGAGAGTTCGCCCTGCAACTGCAAGAAGTTCTGGTTGGCTTTGAGGTCTGGATAGGCCTCAAGTGTCACCTTCAAGCCGGAAAGGGCAGAGGTGAGCATGTTGTCGGCAGCAATCTTGTCGTCGATGGAAGAAGCATTGACCGCGGCAGAACGAGCGACTGTCACAGCCTCAAGGAGTTCCTTCTCATGAGTGGCATAACCCTTGACTGTGGCTACTAACTGAGGCACGAGGTCATAACGCTGTTTGAGTTGAACGTCGATGTCGGCAAATGCGTTTTCACGATTGTTGCGAAGTTTCACGAGGTTGTTGTAGATGCCAATCACGAAGAGGACAAGCACTGCTACAACGATAAGGATGATAATCCATGTCATAAGGCAATAGTTTTTAATGAATAATTTGATGCAAATCTAATACAATTTATTTATTTATAGGCATCTTTTAGTCTTTTTTAGCGGAAATTATGTAACTTTGCACTTTGAAAATAATTAAACTCAAAAATATGACAGCAAAAGAGATACGTGAGTCTTTCAAAACCTTCTTTGAAAGCAAACAGCACCTGATTGTGCCCTCAGCTCCTATGGTCGTGAAGGATGACCCAACGCTGATGTTTACCAATGCAGGTATGAATCAGTTTAAGGATATCATTCTCGGCAATGCCACACCGAAGTGCCGTCGTCAGGCTGACACACAGAAGTGCCTTCGTGTAAGTGGTAAGCATAATGACCTTGAGGAGGTGGGACACGACACTTATCACCACACCATGTTTGAGATGTTGGGTAACTGGTCGTTTGGTGACTACTTCAAGAAGGAGGCCATCTCATGGGCTTGGGAGTATATTGTTGATGTGTTGAAGATTGACCCTAAGAATCTCTATGCAACAGTGTTTGAGGGAAGTCCTGAAGAGGGGCTCTCTCGCGATGATGAGGCTGCCAGCATCTGGGAGCAGTTCTTGCCTAAAGACCATATCATCAATGGCAACAAGCATGATAACTTCTGGGAGATGGGCGACACAGGTCCTTGCGGTCCTTGCTCAGAGATTCATGTGGACTCTCGTTCAGAGGAAGAGAAGGCAGAGATACCTGGTCGTGAACTTGTCAATAAGGATCATCCTCAGGTGATAGAGATATGGAATCTTGTGTTCATGCAGTTCAACCGCAAGGCTGATGGTTCTCTTGAGGGTCTGCCTGCCAAGGTGATAGATACGGGTATGGGTTTTGAGCGTCTCGTGCGCACTCTCCAGGGCAAGACTTCCAACTATGATACAGACGTGTTCCAGCCTCTCATCAAGGTGCTGGCGGACATGGCTGGTTGCAAATATGGTGATGACGAGAAGAAGGACATTGCTCTTCGTGTGGTGGTGGATCACTTGCGTGCCATTGCTTTTGCCATTGCTGATGGCCAGTTGCCATCTAATGCCAAGGCGGGTTATGTGATTCGCCGCATCCTTCGTCGTGCCGTGCGTTATGGCTATACCTTCCTCGGTCAGAAGGAGGCATTCATCTATAAGCTTGTTCCTACACTTGTGGAGGAGATGGGAAATGCTTTCCCTGAGATTGCCGCTCAGCAGAAACTTGTGATGAAGGTGATGCAGGAAGAGGAAAGTTCATTCCTCCGCACATTGGAGAATGGCATTAAACTCCTTCAAGGTGTGATTGATGAGACGAGGGCTGCAGGTAAGACAGAGATTGCTGGTGACAAGGCTTTCACGCTCTTCGACACTTTCGGCTTCCCTCTTGACCTTACTGAACTGATCTGTCGTGAGCAGGGGTTCACGGTGGACGAGAAAGGCTTTGATGTGTGTATGCAGGAGCAGAAGAACCGTGCCCGCCATGCTGCGGAAGTGAAACTCGGTGACTGGGTAGTGCTGGGTGATGCAGAATGTGAGTTTGTGGGTTATGACTACACGGAGCATCCTGCTCATATCCTCAAGTATCGTGAGGTGCAACAGCAGAAGAAGACAACATACGAAGTGATTCTTGACCAGACTCCATTCTATGGTGAGATGGGTGGTGAAGTAGGCGACACGGGGGTGCTTGTGAGCGAGACAGAAGAGATTCTGGTACTCGACACTAAGAAGGAGAACGGTGTGGCTGTCCACATCGTGGATAAGTTGCCTGAGCATCCAGAGGCTGAGTTCATGGCATGTGTTGATACAGAACGTCGTCGTGCTGTAGAGGCAAACCATACTTGTACCCACCTCCTTGATGCGGCACTGCGTGAGGTTGTTGGCTCTCATGTGGAACAGAAGGGTTCTCTTGTCACTGCTGAAGGTCTGCGTTTCGACTTCTCTCACTTTGAGAAGGTAACTCCAGAGCAGTTGCGTGAGGTGGAGCACATTGTGAATGCAAAGATTCGTGAGAACATCCCTCTCAAGGAATACCGTGATTATCCTATTGAGGAAGCCAAGAGGTTGGGTGCTATAGCCCTTTTCGGTGAGAAGTATGGCGACAGGGTGCGTGTTGTTCAGTTTGGTTCAAGCGTGGAGTTTTGTGGTGGTTGCCACGCTTCAAGCACAGGCCGTCTGGGCATGATGCGCATCGTGTCTGAAAGTTCTATAGCTGCTGGAGTGCGTCGTATTGAGGCAATCACAGGAAAGGCTGTGGAGGAGACTCTCGACAAGATGCAGGACTTCATGGCAGATCTTCGTGGTTTGTTCAACAATGCTCCTGATCTCATGGGCACTATTCAGAAGGCAATAGCGGAAAACAAGGAGTTGCAAAGCCAGGTGGAAGTCTTCAAGGCTCAACAGGCACAGTCGTTCAAGCATGCGCTCATTGAGAAGGCTCGTGAGGTGAATGGCGTGAAGGTTATCACAGGAGTGCTTCCTCTCGAAGCCCAATTGGTGAAAGATATTGCTTTCCAACTTCGTGGTCAGTTTACTGAACGTCTCCTTGTGGCTATTGGTAGTGAGGCGGCTGGCAAACCAGCACTTACTGTGTCTATGTCAGACGACCTTGTGGCTGAGGGTAAGAACGCAGGTCAGTATGTGCGCGAGGCAGGCAAATTCATTCAAGGCGGCGGTGGCGGTCAGCCTCACTTCGCTACGGCTGGAGGAAAGAACCCAGAAGGCTTGAAGTCTGCAGTTGATAAGATTGTGGAACTTGCAGGCTTGGCTTAAGGTGGACACTTATATAATATAGGAATGCAATCAATATAATATAAGAAGAATAGAAGCCTACACGGAAAATCGTAGGAACTGATATGGATAAATGAAGGGGATGGTTTCAGCGCCGCCCCTTTGTTTTTTTCCTTTCAAACGCTTATTCGGTATTGGATGAGGGCCTATGCGTCCTGTCATGTGTCAGAGTTCTCATTCGTAGGCATGGTATGTGGATTCACGAAATTCGCATACCACAAAATTCACAAAATAGACATTGCAGGTATTCTATGCCAGCGTCAGTTTTGTTTCCATCTCACATTCCTTCATGTTGCAAAGGAAAAAGACGATGGAATTATCTGATACTCATCTCGAAGGCATCTCGAAGGTAGGCAGAAGTGTGGGGAGAGAATGTTTGTTCCTGAATGATTCTTAGTCATTTGTTTTGCGTTTCGCATCACGTGGACGTGAATGTGCGAGCATCTCTTGCTGGTAGGATAGGGTTGATGCGTATGAATGACTTGAGTGCGACATGAGAAACTCCTGTTTGGTTGAAAAGATGATGCTTATCCCGAACAGGTGTCTTTCAAGGTCTGTTCTTCCTTCCAGTTCACAAAGAAAACCCTCTTGGTGGCTCGTGTGATAGCGGTGTAGAGCCAGCGGAAGTAGTCGGGTGTGAGCATGTCCTCGGTTAGATAACCTTGGTCGATAAACACGTTGGTCCACTGTCCACCCTGCGCCTTATGGCAAGTGATGGCATAGGCATACTTGATTTGAAGGGCATTGTAGTAGGGGTCTTTGCGAAGTGCCTTGAGTTTTTCGGTCTTGGAACGTAGTGCGGGATTGTCGCTGTATTCCTCCATGATGGCATTATACAAGGCGTTCTGCTGCTCTTGAGTGAGGGCTGGGGCTTCCGCTTGCAGTGTGTCGAGGAGCACAATGATGTCCATCTCGTAGTCGTCATAGTCGGGAAACTCAAGTGTGGCATCAGCAAAGGTGAAACCGTAGAAGTGTCGTTCGTTCCTCACTCTTCTGATGATGGCAGTGTCACCATTGGCAATGAAATCAAATGGCACTATTTCTGCTTCCTCGGGTTTCTTGCCTTCCGCTTGTGCATTTGCCAAAAGTTCCAAGTTTGTCTTCTCTGTCCAATAGTAATTGTTTTTTGCCACCATGAGCATATCACCACTCTCCAAAGGCTCTTCTCTCCACAGAATTTGTGCTCTGATGCCGTTATTATAGATGTTGGCACGTTTGTTGCTTCGGTTCACCACAATGGTCTCATCCTCACCATCTCTATGATAACACTCTTCCAATGCCTCAATCAGTTCGTTTCCTGGAATATTCTTCACATCAGGAAAGCCTTGAAAGCGTATTTTGGGAAAGTCGAATATGTCTTCATTCTCAAGTAAGGTGCGCAGATGAGTGGCGTTCCACAGGATACCCGATGAATCTGCTTGTCTCACAACTTCAGTAAGTGTGTGACTAACCACATGAAGACCAAATCCGCTCATGTAGTCATCCTGCAAGGCTGGACTCTCTTCATCGCCCACAGGAGGCAACTGGGCAGTGTCGCCCATGAGGATGAGACGACAGCCCTTTCCTCCATACACAAAGTGTACCAAATCGTCCAGCAGCCTACCTGTACCGTATATGCTTCCCGACAAGTATTCGTCATTGGCAATCATTGAGGCTTCATCACAGATGAAGAGCAGGTTCTGACGCATATTGAAGTTGAGTGTGAAGATGCTGTCCTTGTCTATGGACTTCTGCCTGTAGATACGTTTATGGATGGTGTAGGCTGGGTGGTCTGCATAGAGCGAAAAGACTTTGGCGGCTCTACCAGTAGGGGCCATGAGCACGCATTCCCTGTCCAACTGTTCAAGGGTCTTTACCAGAGCACTTACGAGTGATGTCTTTCCCGTGCCAGCAAAGCCTCTCACAATCAACACCGCATCTGCATCGGGCGATAAAATGAACTGCGCAAGCGAGTCAATGACTTTTGTTTGGTCGGCTGTCGGTTTTAAGCCAAAATGATGCAAAATGAGGTCTTTGAGATAGTCAATTAGCATGTTTTTTGAAAAAAAGTATGTCAGTTATGGGTGCAATTAAAAATTTTGCACTATTTTTGCAACGAATATAGTGATTATTCGTGGAATGGGCTATAAGTGAGCTGAAAATCTTGCTTTTCAGACCATAAAAAGGTATAAAAAACATAAAAAATTAACAAAGCATATCATGAAAAAAAGTATTTTAAATGGCCTTCTTGTCGTATGCGCATTGGGCCTTGTCGCAGCATGCTTCATGAGCATTTATAGTGACATTTCCTTCGACGAGGAGAAGGAGGCGCGTGAGAAACTTGTCAAAGCTCGTTTGATGGACATCCGCAATGCGGAGGAACAGTACAAACAGACCTTTGGCGAGTATTGCGGCACCATCGACTCGTTGATAGACTTTGTGAAGACGGGTAGAACTGTTGATAAGATTATCAAGGAAGGTGAACTGACAGATGACCAGTTGGAGTCAGGTATGACTGAAAGACAGGCTGTGGCTTTAGGTCTCATCAAGCGTGACACCGTTTGGATCAGTGCTGCACAGAAGTTGGGAATCTCTAATCCAGACTCTATGAAGTTTGTTCCAGTAGGTCGCAAGTATGATGGTAAATCTAAGGATGTTTACACTCCTTCTTTTAATGATGGTACAGGTCCTATCACTGTCTATCATGGCTTGATAGAACTTCGCAAAAAGGCTCAGTATAACATGAAGTCCCAAGAATTTGACATGTTGGTTGAGTTTCGTGCGCGTCTTGATGACTACTTGGATGGCATGAATGAGAAAAAGATTAAGAATGTGAAAGCCGAATTGAAGAAGCGTTCCAAGAACTGTGCTGAATTGATGTTTGACAATGAGGACAAAACAGAAGGTGAATGGTATGGTCTTCGTATGGGTGATCTTGAGGAAACCAACAACAAGATGGCTGGTAACTGGGAGTAAACCTTTGAAACATGATGGCAGAAACGCAAATGATTCATAAAAGTTTGTCCATTCGGCTCTGCTCGAATGGACTTTCTTTTTGTACCTATGCCCCTGGGCAAAAGGAACCATTCGACTATAAGGTGTGGGATGTCAATCACACCGTCTCCCTTGCAGCCAATTTGAAGGAGGCACTGATGACCGAACCGATGCTCAAGCAAGAGTATCAGCGTGTCAATGTGCTCGTCACCACACCTCACTTCACCACAGTGCCTGTGGCTGCGTTCAGGAAAGAAGACATTCAAGACATCTATCAGTTTGTCTTTCCAAAGGACAAACCTCAGCATGTGAGCTATAATGTGCTCCGACGTTCGGGCATTGCCATCGTCTTCGGACTTGAGCGAAGCATCTATCAGCTCTTGCTTGATGACTTTCCCCGTGCTCGTTTCTATGCTTCGGCCAGCACACTCATTGAATTCTTTGCCGAGAAGAGTTTCCTTGGTAGAGGAAAGAAGATGTATGTGTATCTTCATGAGAAGGAGATAACAATATATGCTTTTGAACAGGGCCGCATGCTCTATGCCAACACGTTTGATGCGCAGGGAGTGTCTGATATCCAATACTACACACTCAATGTGTGGAAGGAACTTGACTTCGATCAGATTGAAGATTCCCTCTACGTGGTAGGTGATGTAGAGAAACGCTCCAAGGAACTAACTGAAAAGATCAGATATTTCCTTCAAAACGTTACCCTCATAGACCGTAGCGAAGACTTCAAAGATCGTCTTACAATGGGAAATAACTTCATTCCATACGACTTGCAGGCTTTGCTCATTTGTGGCTTCTAAAATTATTCTTTACTGGGAACAGCAGGCGTGATTCAAGGTATGATGAATCAGACCAACTGTCTCCAGTATCTTTTTTTATCCAATCAGGCAATGAGAATTATTAGAGGAAAATATAAGGGACGCCGTTTCCCCGCACCCACAGGATTCAAGGCACGTCCGACAACCGACTTTGCCAAGGAAGGACTCTTCAATATTCTGGAGAATGTTTATGTAGATTTTGAAGAAGGCCCTCTCGCACTCGACCTCTTTGCAGGCACAGGCTCTATAGGCTTGGAATTGGCTTCCCGGGGTTGTAGTAAAGTGGTCTCTATCGAGAAGGACTTCAAGCATTGGCAATTTCTCTCACGTGTGCAGAAGGAGCTACAAGCCAAGGAGTGGTTTCCTCTTAAGGGCGATGTGTTTAAGTATGCCCAGTCCAGCAAAGAACACTTTGATATTATCTTTGCCGATCCTCCTTATGCATTGGAAAACCTTAAGGATATTCCTGACACCTTCCTCCCTCTTTTGACCGATGGTGGACTTCTGGTCTTGGAGCATGGTCGTGATTATGACTTCTCACAGCATTCCAGATTTATTGACCACCGAAGTTATGGAAGTGTTCATTTTTCCTTCTTTCGGTAAAAGTTCTCTACTGAAAACTCATCCTGAACAGGCATACTTGTTGTGCTCATAACAAATGCTTTCCTTTTCCCTAAAAAGCACATCGCTCTCTCTTAGACTATATGGTTCGTAAGTGAAAACTATATGGTTTGTGAGTAAATACCATATGGTTGCTACTCTTCCACCATATAGTTGCCAGTCACGGACATATATATACCAGTTTTTGTTTTCAAGTCCAGCAATCAATCCCAACTCGTCAAACTCGCATACTTATGTGTTTCCGATGATTGATTTGGGCTTAAGAGACAAAGTATCTTCCAAGCAGGAGTAACAATAAAGGCTCGGCCAATTTGGTCGAGCCTTACTATTTTGTGTGTCCTGATCGTTCTATGAGAACTTTCTGGTAAGTGTTGTGGCTTTATCTTCCACGGCCTCCTCCACCGAAGTTGCCTCCAGGGCCACCGCCTCCGAAGTTGCCTCCACGGCCGCCTCCACCGAAGCCACCCCATCCGCTGCGAGCATTATCAGTGCCATTAGAGTTCTTTCCACCAAAGATGTTGAGTTTGTAAATTATGTGGAGCATACCGTAAGAGTAGATTGCGTTGTAGCGACTGTCGCTGCTCTGATAAGCAGAAATTTGACGACTGATGTTGCTTCGGTTCTTCAATATATCGTTCCACTGCAAAGAAACTGTGAGCGCATTGCCCTTTAGGAAAGACTTTGCCACCTGAGCGTTCCAAAGGAGTTCGTTGGTGTTCATGCTGGCTGATGAGTAACCTCTACGACTGCTCTGGCTAATGTCGGTAGAGAAGGAGAGGCCATTGTTGAAGATAAGGTTCATCTCAGCACCATAACCGAAGTTCCATGTTTCCATGTTACCGGTCTTCACCACAGAGTTGCGAGAGTTGTTGTAACTTACATTACCGTTCACACCAAAATCAAACCAATCCTTACGGAAGTTAAAGCCGAGACTTTCAGACACGCCTGTTGTGTTTGTCTTTGACTTGTCTTCTGTATATTGCTGTGGGTCGAGATAACTGACCTGATGATTGTAGTTGAGGCTTGTGAACGTGTTCATGGTGAAGTAGTTGTTGGCATCCAAAGAAGTGTTGAAACCACCACCAATGTTGGCACTCCAGTTACCATTGATGTTTTCAGGCTTTGTAATTCTTACACCAGTAGTCTCATTGTAACTGGTACGGTTGGCTGTGCTGTTATTAGTCATATTCACACCACCCCAAGCAAAGATACTTCTCTGATGTGCCATCTGGAAGGTGTTAAAGTTGAAGTTGATGTTGTGACTGAAAGAAGGTTTCAGTCCAGGATTTCCCTTTGTGATGTTCAGAGGGTTGGAATCATCAGTGATATCAAGCAGATTGGTCATGCTTGGCTGAGAAGTACGTCCTCGGTAGTTCAAACGCAGATTCGTCTGCTGAGTGAAGTTGTAGCGGAAGTCAATATTGGGAGCAAGGTTGAACACATTACGTGTAATCTCTGGATATTGATTTCCCATGTATTTGTAGTCGAGCACACTTCGCTGTGGCAAGAGGTCAAGACCGAGGTTTAAATTATAGTAGTCAGTGATCTTGCGCAAACTAATACTGATGGTATGGTCGTAGTTCTTGTACTGAGAGTACTGGCTCAATTTGTTAGCCTCCTCGTTCTCATCGGCACCAATTTTATCGAAGCCTTGAGAAAGCAGGTAGTCCACTGCTCCATCTATATTGTAGCGGTATCTGTCCAGAGAGTTGGACAATTCCGTGTAGGCTGTTGGATCATAGAGGAATGCCTGACGGTCAGAGCGATTGTAACTATAGTTGTATCTGTAAGAAAATTGCAGATATGTTCTGTTTGCGATTGGTTCAGAATAAGATAATTGAGCAGAAAAAGCACTGTTTCGACCTGGAGTGGTGTAATAGCGGTTATTGGTCGTTTCTCCGCCAGTCTGCTTATAGAGAATGTTGGCGGCAGAGAGTTGCTTGCTTTCCGAACTGCCGAAATTACCTGTCGCACGCAAGGTGATGTTACGTCCGTAGTTGTTCAGTATGCGGTTCACCTGCAATTCACCATTTATGCGCTTGTTCTCGCTGTAAGTCTGCTGTTTGCTTACATTTGTGTTTACAATGAGATCCAGAAGACCATCTACAGCCGTAGGGTTATCTATAGCATTGTTCAATGGATCGTCAGTCAAAGGATTGGGGTCATCATTGAATGTTGCAGATGAATTATTGCTGTAGCCCTTGTTTTTGGTGAAGCTTCCTGATGGACGGAAGATGATGTTTGTCATTGAGTCTGGTCTCCATTCCATGCGGAAGTTGGCATTCCAATTGTTTGCACCACTTCTGTTTGCGCTGTGGCTATTGCTGAACGAACCTCTTTCGGTCACGAAGCTTTTGGTGGAAGACCAGTTCTGTGTATCGTTACCATTATAGTTGTATCTCACGCTTCCACCCGCTTCAAGTTTCTCTGTGTCCTTCGCAAAGTTGAAGCCAACGTTCTTGGAGTTTCTGAGTCCACCGCCTCCACGGCCTCCCCAGCCTCCACGACCACCGCCACCGCCGAAGCCCATGTCGCCAGTGTTGTTGGCACCACCTGTCAGCGTGTATTGACTGTTGTCGGTAAAGCGGTTCACCGTTATTCGGTTCGACCAGCGGTCTTCTGTGCCATAGCCTGCATCAAAGTTGCCAAACCAACCGTTGTTCATGCCTTTCTTCACAGTCAGGTCAAGCACCGTCTCTTCTTCGCCATCGTCAATACCTGTCACGCGAGCGAAATCACTCTTGCGGTCATAGGTCTTGATTTTGTCAATCATGTTGGTGGGGATGTTCTTCAATGCCATATTGGGATCATCGAGGAAGAATTCCTTGCCTTCCACAAGAATCTTCTTCATCGTCTTACCATTGATGGTGATATTGCCGTTCTCATCAACCTTGGCGCCAGGGAGTTTCTTTATGAGGTCTTCCAGCACAGAACCCTCAGGCACACGATAGGCAGAGGCGTTATACACCAGCGAATCACCTTTCACCTGCACTTGGGCTGCGTTTGCGCTCACGGTCACTTCCTTCATCATCTTAGAGTCTGGGATGATATACATATAGCCCAACTCCACGTTCTTGTCCTTCTTGTTGGTCAGGTCAAGTTCCAGCACTCTGGTTCGGTAGCCAATGTAAGTAATCTTCAAGGCATATTTACCTGCCTTTACCTTTTTGATATTAAAACTACCGTCGGTGGTGGTGGCTGCACCAGCCACCATACTGCTGTCGGGAAGCGACAAGATTCTTACAGTAGCCGCAATGACAACTTCGTTTGTCTCATCTTCAAGAATAGTGCCCGACACGTTGTAGGTTGATTGGGCGTTTGCACCTATGCTCATAAGCATGAGCAACATGGCGAGAAGAGAATGTTTCATATTGTGATGTTAATTATTGATTTTTTCCCGTTTATGTACCCAAATTGACTTCAAAGTGTAGAAAAGGTTTAATGGTATGCTTTGTTTTTTATTTATTATGCCTAATTTTGCATGGAAAATAAAACCCTACAATCCATCAATCCAACGAATCATGCATAAAGTCATCCTTTTATTCGTTATTTTATTCTCTTCCTTCTCTCTCTCGCTCCACGCACAGTTCGCTCGTTTGGAGAAGTATCCTAACATTCCCTCTCAGTATGATGCAGCCTTTGTGGATTATGTGAAGGACTTTGCCAGTGGCGTGGCCAAATCATCCTATGGACAATACTTCGGACAGATTACCCGTGAGCGCAATGTGTATGGCTTTGGGGCTTACTACACCGACAACGACGGCATCATCTATGGTCAATATCGTCTGGGCAACTTCCTTTTTGGCATCAAGATGGGAACTCAGATGGCACGTGTGGGCTCTAACGACCACTATATCTGCTATGACCTCACCACAGGCGACCCGCTCTACATCATGAAGGATAGTGCCAAATACTCTCTTCCTGCTGAATATGGGCAGACTTATCGTTTTGAGTCGCTCAACTATCAGAATGGAGACAAGTATGTGGGCGAGACTGTGAACGGCAAGCGTGAAGGCGTGGGCATCTATTATTATAGTAATGGCAATTACTACTACGGACGCTATCGCAACAATGAGCGTCGAGGCTTCGGAGCCATGTTCTTCACCAACAACACACTCACCATTCAGTATTGGAAGGGAGAGGATGAATAACTCTTCCGTCACTGCCAACAGCATCAAAGCCTGGTTTCTGGCTGCTCGTCCCAAGACGCTTACAGGAGCCGTAGCCCCCGTCTTGGTAGGTGGCAGCATGGCTTTCTCCACTGGAGGTGATGGCATCATCTTTCTCTTTTGTCTTCTGTTTGCAATCTGTATGCAGATAGATGCCAACTTCATCAATGACTATTTTGACTTCCGCAAAGGCACTGACCGTGAAGACCGCTTAGGTCCTGAACGTGCCTGTGCCCAAGGCTGGATAACCCCATCAGCCATGTGCTGGGGCATCCTCCTCACCACAGTCCTTTCCTGTCTGGTCGGTCTCATCATCCTCATCCTTGCTGTGTGTGACGACTTCTCCACCCTCATCAACATGGCGACTTCTGAACCGCATCAATTTGATTTCTCGTCTGTTGTCTGCCCCATCACTCCAGAAGGCTTCCAGCGAGGCATCATCCTGCTCCTGGTCGGCCTCTTCTGTGTGGTTTTCAGTTTTCTCTACACCACCAGTCTCTCCTATCTCGGCTTGGGCGATCTCCTTGTCCTTGTCTTCTTCGGGCTTATCCCCGTCGTCTTCACCCACTATGTCATGACCCAAGGTCAGTGGAGTTATCCCCTTCTCACAGCAGGCATCGCTATGGGACTCGTCACCGACAGTCTCCTCATGGTCAATAACTACCGCGACCGTCACCAAGACAAACTCAGTGGCAAGCGCACCATTGTCGTGCGCATCATCCAATTGCAGACTCGTCGCCTCGGCACAGAGGTTGGTCAGCAGTCAGCCAGCCTCATCAGCCTCCGTCTCTACCTGTGGCTTGGCATTCTCTCAGCCCTTTTTGGCTTCGTCACCGCCCTTCTTCTTGGCGATGGTCACATCATCCGTGGTCTTCTCTCCATGCTCCTCTTCATGGGCATGCATTTCGCCACCTACCGTAAGATGCTCCTTCTTGATGGCAAAGCCCTCAACTCCATCCTCGGGGCAACAGCCCGCAACATCTTCTTCTTTGGGTTGCTTTTGGCTTTCACGGTGTTGTGAGAGGAGGACGTAGAAAGTATGTTCGGCGCATTCAACTCATTTCGATAAATTCAGTAGAAAACTGCAATCCATTTCGATTGCTGGCATATATTCTCCATCACACTTCTTCCCTTTCTTTTTTTGCGAAAATAAAAGGTCATTCAGCGATGATTCAACTTCAGTGGAAAAAGGGTAAGGCGATTTTAGGAGGCTTTTTCGATGGACGGTCTTTTCAGGAGCGTGAATGATGCAATGCTAATGCTCGATAGCGTTCGTATCCTTTTTATTTACAATTACTTATGCTTCTCTAAAAATTCCACGCTGATGATGGCTCAAACGCACCATTGTTCGTTGGTCATCGCACCATTGTGCGTTGGTCATTGAAGCATTGTGCGTTTGCCATCGCACTATTGTTCATTTACGCATGAAGCATGCCTCCATCATTTGACGAGCCTATAGCATGGGGAATCCATGCTGTTTCCTCCTCTTGAGCACCATTCTTCATTTGCTCTCCCTGACAAAAGGAGGAGGACATGTTAATTTTACCAAACCTCTTTTAATGATGAAAAATCACCTTATCTGATATTCGCTACCCCCTTTTAAATGCCAAAACACATCTTTTTATTAAATAATTGTTATTTTTTTTAGATTTTATTTGTGAGTGACAGAAGAATTATCTATATTTGCCCCAGTATTTCATACTAATCAATCTGTATATTTGATGATAGAAGAACAATCTGTAGATGCCTTCATGTCATCTTACTGACCACTATTACAGCATGCTCCATCGCATGCGTCGTCATCTGCCAGTTTCTGCGGTATCAGACATGATTTTATTTAACTAAATAAAAATGTTGAAAAATCGATATCCTTGCTAAAAAAGGATGTCGGATGTACCTTTTGCTAATCAATAAAGTATTCAAGTTGGAGAATAAAAAACGAAATGAAGACAAATATCGTATTATTGATAGTTTTTCCTTTATTTCTTCTTAGTTGCTTTCAAAAAGAAAGAAAAGGAATATACTTTGATAAAGTGGAATATATACAAGAGTTCCCTTTCAATTCAAATCTTACTAATGGGGAAAAATATCCAACCACAGTAATAGGTAAACTTGACTTATGTGTTCAAGATACATTCCTTATCTTCTACACACAAAACTATAAGGGACTTTGGAGTATAATGTCAATTCGGACAAATAAAGAACTTGGAACTCTTTTTTGCAAGGGGCATGGTCCTTTTGAATTTGTGCAAGGTCCTAACCTCGATTCATGTCCAACCTTTTTTCACAACAACGACAGTTTATACGCCACTGTATATGATTTTGGTACAGGAAAACTATATTGCATTAATATAACGTGAGTTCGACGAATTCAGAACAAAGCAATCTGTGTGTCAAATGTCCTTTGTACATTGATGCACGGTTTCTTTGGGAACAGGCAATATGCTGCAATGGCGCCCAGTAAGTTGACTA